>OLOS01000127.1_pt1 | contig 90522 bp, 90 predicted proteins | sample 1672631 | NCBI WGS metagenome assembly OLOS01 (sample SAMEA3136707, study PRJEB25190) | human gut metagenome | biome: human gut; feature: human-associated habitat; material: faeces | place: Austria | collected 2013
GCTTTGAGTTGTATACCATGTCCTTACACTACTGTTTACCATGTTTCTCTTGACACAAAGTTCGCCCCTACGGTCTGCAAAATGAGCTTTTCCGAAGGTTTCATGCCGCTTGCGCGGCAACGGTGTGTCAAGGTCGCCGCACCCTACAAGTTGCAATATTGCACCCGTAAAGCCTGATTTATATGAATTACAGTTCTTTTAAATAAAAGCGGTTCATTGTGCCGTGCGGGGTTGAACAGGGCTTTTCGATCTGATGAAAGCCTGTTTTTTCATAGAGCTTCAGAGCCGCCGACAGATTCGTGTGGGTCTCGAGATAAAGATTTTTATATCCCGCTGACCTTGCCCAATCCTCGGCTATCTGCATCAGCCCTTTTCCGCAGCCTTTTCCTTTGACGGAATCGTCCAGATAAAGCTTCTGAAGCTCCGCGCAGTTTTCTATCCCGTCAAATTCGGCAATGCCGACACCGCCGATAACCTGTCCGTCTGCGGAGAGCGCGACAAAATAGGCGCGCCCTGACGGGCTGCTGTTATAATATGCGCTCAGATGATCCAGCTCGGGGTCAAAATACGCCGTTCCCGGGATATCCAGATGAAACTTTTCCAGATTCGCGCGGATTATTTCGGCGATTCGCTTATCATCTGCGGGTTCTATTTTTCTGTAGTTCAGCATGGCAGTCATCTCCGCAAATCAATATTTACTCTTCTATCATCGGCTTGAGATTTTTGTATTCCTCCTGCGCAAATGCGCGGGCGCTCTCTTCGAGCGGCTGGGCTGAATACCCCTCGCGATTCTCGTGGCCGTCGATGTAGTTCAATGAATTGTCGCGCCAGCTGCGCGCGGTGTCAAAATACGCGGTCTTTGATATCTCCGAGTTAAAATCAATGTTTTTTGCCAGATAATACTGGTATGCGTGATATGTCTCGTGGAGTATCGTTACAGTAACATCCCGGGCACTGTCCTCCCGCATGTGTTCGATGTCGACTACTATTTCATTCTTTTCGTCATCGTAATAACCGAGAGTGACGAGGTCTATCCTGCCGGACACAACCGAGACCTTCGGTATTCCGAGCTTTTCCGCCTCGTAGTTTGAAAGCAGCTGAATAAGCGTTATGCGCTCTTCACTGCTGCACTTTGTCCATTCGTCCTCGCAGAATTTCTTCAAAAACGAGGGCGTTTCCTCCTGCACCTGTTCCTGAGCGGCGACCGACTTTGTGTCCGGCGTGTATTTGCGGGGCTCAAAATCATAGACAAAAAGCGAAAATATTCCCGGCACCAGAAACACTATCGCCGACACTGTAACAAAAAATCTCATGGCGCGTATATCGTGCCGCTTCTCGTCGTGGGCGGCGCCGCGCGAGCGTTCGCCTCTGCGCAAAATTATGCCGAAAACCGCGGTGAGCATCGCCGGCACGCACAGAAGAATAACAGCCGTCACCGGGTGATACTGCGAAAACACCGCCATGAGCAGAAGTCCGACCGGGAATAGATTGGCAAAAATTTCAAACCTGTTTCCCCGGCAACCGAATCTCATGGGGACGATATTTTCCCATAGAAGAAGGAAACCCGCATATATGCTTATCACCAGAGAGAACTGCACGGAGGTTTTGCTCTCCGGATAATACAGGCTCGTCCTGCAATAAGCCGCAGCAAAAATGAACGTGAACGGGATCGCTATGCTCAGTCTGCACAGGGCGGACTTGAACTGCCTTTCCGTTATGTCCTTTATTTTTGTCATAACTCCTCTGTCCCCTCGGTTGTCAAAGTCCTTTTCTCGCCTCGTCTATCACATTCTTGTTCTCTTCGCTTAAATCGAGATAATCGTCCGGCGCACGCAGCGCTTCGTCGATTATGAACCGCAGCGACCAGCGGTCGGAGTAGTCCTTTGCGCTGTCGTCGCGGTAGGGGTTGTTTTTAAGCAGGCTTAAAAGCTCTTCGGTAAGCTCCGTCTCGTTGAGGCGAATGAGCCGCCGGAAGAGAAATACGAGGCTGTATTTATAGGTGTTCAGCTCGCCGAAAATCGCAGCTCGCAGCTTGTCGTCCGTTTTAAGCGTGTCCGTAAGGCGGCTTTTCATCTTTCTGTGCATAAGAAAGCGGCAGCAGATGCGGGATACGGCGGCAGACTGCGCGCGGTCGGCTTTTGCCTCGCCGCAGTCGGCTATTACGCCGTCTATGAGGGCGTGCGCAGAATCGGGGTCGGTCATGCAGAGGGATTCAACCTCGGCGCAGAGTCCTTTTTCTTCGCTCAGAAAATCTCTCATATTTTCTCCCCGCCCATCTCGGCATAGCGGCGCACGACAGACTTGAAGTGGCGCCCCTTTTCCTCAAAATTTTTATATTTGTTGTAGCTCGAAGCGGCGGGTGAGAGCAGGCAGGTGCAGCCCGGGCGAGTAACGCTCAGGGCAACGCGCACAGCACCCTCCATGTCCTCCGCGATAATTATCTTCTTTTCGCTCCCGTTCTGCGCCATGTGCATACCGATGGTGTGCCCGGTGTCCGGCAGACAGACGAGATTTCTTATATTGCTCTTTTCCAGAGCCTTTTCAAATGCCGAATAGTCGAGCCCTCTGTCCATTCCGCCGAAAATCAGCGTATCGACGTCTCCGAGCGCCTCGACGGCGCACATTACGGAATGCGGGATAGTCGCTATGCAGTCGTTGACGAACTTTATGCCCTTGACGGTAGCAAAAAATTCCATTCTGTGCTCTATGCCCTCGTAGTCTTTAAGCGCCCTCATGATATCCTCATCGGATACGCCGCAGCGCCTTGCGGCCTCGGCCGCGAACATACAGTTCTGGATATTGTGCTCGCCCAAAAGATGGGGGTTTATGTCGCGGTACTTCTCGGCGTCGGGAGTGTTTACGCTGACTCCGACCGCCTCGCCCGGATATTCGGAGAGGTCGAAGAAGCCGTCGAGCCCCTGATCCGCGTTATATATAAACGTATCTCCTTTGCCCTGATTGCACACTATATTGAGCTTCGCGCCGACATAGCATTCGAAGCTGTCATAGTGGTCGAGGTGCTCGGGATATATATTTGTCAGCACTGCAATATGCGGCGAACGGGAAGTGAATTCAAGCTGGTGCGACGACATCTCGATAACCGCTGTTTCGCCCGCGCAGTCCTCAAGGCTGTCAAACACGGGATATCCCATGTTGCCTATCAGGCACGCCTCTTTTCCGGCGGCGCGGAGCATGGAATAAATGAGCGTGGAGGTGGTGGTCTTGCCCTTTGTGCCCGTCACTCCAACGCAGTTAAAGCCCGAATAGCGAAGGAAAAGATCGGTCTGGCAGGTTATCTCCACGCCCTGCGGCCTCTTCCAATGCAGCAGCGGTACACCGGGTGCCTTTATGACCGTGTCGGCGCGGTTTATGGCGTCGAGATAGCCGTCGCCGCAGATAAGCTCAACATTCGGGTCGTCGATTTCGACCTGCTTCGCGTCCGCGATTATCAGCTTCTGCTCGGGCAGGTAGCGGCGGATAAAATTATATGTCGAGTGACCCTCGCGCCCCATGCCGAGCAGGACTATTCGTTTATTTTTAAGATAATCAATCAGCTGTCGATACATATTCAAACATCCTCTTTACGCACCCGTCAAATTTTTTCGGGATAAGATTTTCCTCGTTGAAGCCCGTGAGCAGAGAGCTGTCCGCGCGGGCGGTGTTTTTTTCGCAGAAGCGGCGCAGTAGGGCGGGCATAGGCGTCCCGCTCTTTCTGTATTTCTCCGCCGTTATTTCGAGCGCGAGCACAACCTCGTCCGCCGTGCCGACGCATTCGAAGGGTTTTACTCCCGTGAAACCGCAGAGGCCGTCAAAGTCCGCTTCAAGCTCGGTTTTGTCGAGCATATCGCAGCCGAAAATGCTTTTCAGCTCCTCGGGAGAGAGGAACGGCGAGAGCATAACGGCGACAAACAGGCACTTCGGACATTCGCAGCACCAAACATTTTTCTTGCTTCCTCTGTTGCAGCTGCGGAATATCGCGTGATACTGCTTATACAGCGCGAACTGCTTTGCGATTTGCAGCTCGCAAAACGGGCGCAGGAGGCTGAAATACACGGCGCTTTGAGGGAAGCTGCGGCGGCGGAATTCATCGAAATCCCGCTCAAACTCGAATGACTTCGAATACTGGTGATTGACGCTCTCCCCTCCTATATTCGATTCGTTGGCGCTCGACTCGTTCGAGAGAATAACATCGTCGGCGCCCGTTATAAAGCCCGCATACATCGAGAGGAACGCGACGACGGACGAAAACGGCGTGTGACCGTTTAAAAAGCCCTCGGCGTTGCGCTTCAAAAGCTCGGGATCTATCGTGCGGTAGAGCTTGATTATCCTGTCCTCGCCGTAGCCGCCCGCCAGGACGCACTGCGTGCGAGCCGGCTGGTCGTTGACGGTGAAAAAGCGAAGCTTGTCGCCGAACGGGCGCAGAAGCTCCGTTGTGACCGCCGAATCCTTGCCGCCGCCGACGGGGACTATCTCTATCCCGGACGAAGCATAGCTTTCGCATTTCGGGGTTTTCCGAGGCTCCGGAGCCTCTATATTTACAAAAGAAGCCATATCGGTTTTTATGCCGTTTCTGTAAAAGAACTCGCCGAGGCCGTTGAACCAGAGCTTTTTGAAAAATTCAATATCCTTTGCGCTCAGCTCGCCGCACTCCACTCTGAAATTCGGCGGGCAGACGCATTTCCAATAGCTGACCGCCTCCGCAAGGCCTATAAAGAAAACCATTCTCCTCGCGTAATCCGACGAGGGGGAATTGAATATATCGAGACTTTTTCCGTCTATCCTTGTCTGCGGATGAAATTCGCACAGACCGGGGATTGAAAAATCAAAGCTCAGGTGCAGCCCATCATCCTTTTCGCTTATCGAATAGCCGCGGTAGACAAACTGCGGATATTTTCGGCGAAGCTCCTCAAAGCGTCCGCTCATAGCAAGACCTCTTTCTGCATAGATATAACCGCGGACGCCGCACGGCATCCCGATTCACGGTAAATTATATCAGAAAAAAAGTCAAAATTCAATCAAATACGCTTGACATCGGCAGGGCTGTGCGCTATACTGTCGGGAGCGATAGGGGAGTAATCGGCGCACTTTCGGGCGCGGCAGGGTCAACATACTGATTTATATCTGGTTCTGCTTTGGAGAGGCTTTTGTCTCTTTAATTGATGAGACTTATCTGCGCAAAGGGCGCAGGTGGGTCTTTTTTTATTCCCTGCCCCGTAAAAACGGAGGAATCAACATGGGTTTAGCTGAACTTTTCATTCTCGCCGTCGGGCTTGCGATGGACGCATTCGCCGTCTCGATATGCAAGGGCGTGTGTCTTAAAAAGGCGAGCCTCGCTCAGAGCGCGGCGGTAGGCGCATATTTCGGGATTTTTCAGGCGGGAATGCCGATAATCGGTTATTTCCTCGGCACGGGCTTCGCCGACAGGATAGAGCGCTACGACCACTGGGTGGCGTTCGCGCTGCTGCTCGTTTTAGGCGGCAAGATGTTCATAGAGAGCTTCAAAAAAGAGGATGCAGAGAGCACGGCCGCCGGAAACGACCGCGACGAGCTGAAATTCACAAAGATGCTCGTTCTCGCAATAGCGACGAGCATTGACGCTCTCGCAGTCGGAATAACCCTCGCGTTTTTAAAGGTCAACATCTGGGCGGCCGCCGCGTTTATAGGCGCGGTAACCTTCATAATTTCCGCAGCGGGAGTCAAGATAGGCCATGCGTTCGGCGAGAAATACACGAACAAAGCGGAGCTTGCCGGCGGAATTATTCTAATGGCGATAGGCGTAAAAATACTCCTTGAGCATCTCGGGGTCATAAGCTTTTAAAAAACATCCGCAGAGGGCGAAAGCTCCCTGCGGATGTTTTCGGTATATAAACCGTCGAGATTCTTCTCTGCGACCTCTTTTCGACGCGGAGTATAATAAAAGTTTCTGTTGACAAGCGCGTAGGAACGGTATATAATACTTCGAAAATGAACTGTCTAAATTTGAATTGAGGTGTCATAATGAACATTAATATAGACTTCCCGAAAAAGCTGGCGACAGCGTACAACGCGGTCTGCAAGCCGCTCTGCCGCGAGCTGAACATTCCGCAGACAGCGTTTGATATCCTGATGTTTTTAGCGAACAATCCGGATTACAGCACCGCGGGCGACATAGTGAACATCAGAAAGATAAAGGCGAATCTCGTCTCCGTCAATGTCGAGAGGCTCGCAAACGAGGGATATATAGAGCGAACCGCCATAGAGGGCGACAGGCGAAAAATTCGCCTCTCGCTGACCGAGAAGGCTCTGCCGACCGTAGAGCGCGGCAGGCAGCTGCAACAGGCTTTTTTCGATGTGCTGTTTGAAAACACGACGGACGAAATGAAAAAGAATTTCACGGAGACGGTGAAAATAATAGACCGCAATCTCGACGGGATTCTAAAAGGGTGAGATAAATGAAAATTTTCATAACGGTGCTCGTGACATTTTTTGCAGGCATGGGCGCGGGGCTCGGCACGGGCTTTGCGGGCATGAGCGCGGCGGCGGTCATAAGCCCCATGCTGATAACCTTTCTCGATATGGATCCGTATACGGCAGTCGGCATAGCGCTCGCATCGGATGTGCTCGCAAGCGCCGTCTCGGCCTACACCTATGGAAGAAAAAAGAACCTCGATATCAAAAACGGGCTTATCATGATGGCGACGGTTCTGACCTTTACCGTCGTCGGCAGCTATCTCGCAAGCCTGCTCCCGTCGGCTGCCATGGGCGGTTTTTCAGTCGTAATGACATTCCTGCTCGGAGTCAAATTCATCGTCCGTCCGGTTATGACGACAAAGGAATCGATGGAAAAAGTTCCCGCGAAAAAGCGCGCGATACAGTCCGTTATCTGCGGGACTTTAATCGGGCTTATCTGCGGCTTTGTCGGCGCGGGCGGCGGCATGATGATGCTGCTCATTCTCACATTCGTCCTCGGCTACGAGCTCAAGACCGCAGTCGGCACAAGCGTATTCATAATGACCTTCACCGCCCTCACAGGCGCAGTGTCGCATTTTGCGATAGGCGGTATGCCCGACCTCACGGTGCTTCTGCTCTGCGTCGCGTTCACGCTTATCTGGGCGCGTATCGCCGCGGTTATAGCCAACAGGGCTCAGCCCAAAACTCTCAACCGCGCGACGGGCGTTGTCCTTGTCGTGCTCGGAGCAGTCGTGTTCGCGTTCTCGCGGATAAAGTAAGAATTTTTCCGCTTATTTTAAGGGGATTTTTCTTGCCCGTTTCCGCTTGACAACAGGCTCGGCGGTTATATAATTAGAATGTTCGCCTGCGGGTGTAAAGACACAAAGGGGTAACCGAAAATGGAAAAAGATAAATCGTTTCTCGGCACGCAGCCGGTCGGAAAGCTGCTTTTTAAGCTATCGCTTCCGACGGTAATAGCACAGATAGTCAATATGCTCTATAACATAGTTGACCGCATATATATCGGGCATATGCCCGTCGACGGCGGCCTTGCGCTGACGGGAGTCGGCGTTTGCCTGCCGATAATCATGATAATCTCGGCTTTCGCCGCATTTGTCAGCGCGGGCGGCGCGCCCAGAGCGTCCATATCCATGGGCAAGGGCGACAACGACTCGGCGGAAAAGATTCTCGGCGGCTGCTTTTTCATGCAGATAATAATATCCGCCGTGCTGACTTCCTTGCTGCTCATCTTCAGCCGCGACCTGCTTCTCGCCTTCGGCGCGAGCGAAAATACTATCGAATACGCAGTCGACTACATGAACATATACGCCTTGGGTACGGTGTTCGTCCAGCTGACCCTCGGCATGAATGCGTTTATTACGGCGCAGGGCTTTGCGAATATCGGCATGGTGACGGTTATGATAGGCGCCGTGTCAAATATAGTGCTTGACCCGATATTTATTTTCGGGCTCAATATGGGCGTCAAGGGCGCGGCGCTCGCAACGGTTATCTCGCAGTGCGTCTCGTGCATCTGGGTCGTGGCGTTCCTCTTCGGCAAAAAGACTGTTCTGCGTTTAAAGGCTAAGAACTTCTTCGTCTCGCCGAAGCTTATTCTGCCCTGTCTTGCGCTCGGACTTGCGACATTTATAATGCAGTCGAGCGAGAGCGTTATCTCTGTCTGCTTCAACTCGTCTCTGCTGAAATACGGCGGCGATATCGCCGTCGGCGCGATGACGATACTGACGAGCGTCATGCAGTTTGCCATGCTGCCCATGCAGGGCATATCTCAGGGCTCGCAGCCGATTATCAGCTACAACTACGGAGCCGGAAACAGCGAGCGGGTCAAAAAGACCTTCAAGCTCCTGCTCGGCGTTTGCCTGACCTATTCGTTCCTGCTCTGGGGTCTTATCGAGCTGTTCCCGCAGGGCTTTGCAAAAATGTTCTGCTCCGAGGCGGCACTTATAGACTTTACCGCTAACGCTCTGCGTATATACTGCGCCGTGCTCTGCCTGTTCGGAATACAGATGTCCTGCCAGATGGCGTTCGTCTCGATCGGCAGTGCGCTGTGCTCGATATCGGTTGCGGTCGTTCGCAAATTCGTCCTGCTCCTGCCGCTGATATATATCATGCCCATGCTCGCCTCCGACAAGACAATGGGCGTTTATATGGCGGAGCCCGTCGCGGACGTTATAGCCATAACCTTTACCTCGATCCTCTTCGCCGTGCAGTTCGGCAAGGCCATGAAGAAGCTCGAGGGACGGAAAAAAGAGGGTGTGTAACATGACGGACGGGATAAAAATACGTGCGGCATCGCCCGAGGACGCGCCCGCGCTGCTGAGAGTCTATGCCCCGTATGTTAAAAATACGGCGATAACATATGAATACGACGTGCCGAGCGTCGATGAATTTCGCAAAAGAATAGAAACGACGCTCAAAAGATTCCCGTATCTCGTGCTCGAAAGAGACGGCGAGATTATCGGCTACGCCTATGCGGGTCCGCTCCATTCGCGCCCCGCATACGACTGGTCGGTCGAGACTTCCCTCTATCTCTCCGAGGATGTCCGCGGCGGCGGACTCGGCAGACTCCTCCACGACGCGCTCGAAAACGTGCTGCGCGAGCAGGGCTTTCTCAACATGAACGCCTGCATAGCCTATCCCGAAAAAGAGGACGAATATCTGACGAGAAACAGCGCAGAGTTCCACGCGCATCTCGGCTACCGCATGATAGGCGGATTCACGAAGTGCTCGTATAAATTCCGCCGCTGGTACGGCATGGTCTGGATGGAGAAGCTGATAGGCGAGCACCTTGAAGATCAGCCGCCCGTAACGCCGTTTCCGCAGATAAGAGAGGTTATCTTTGAGAAATACGGAATAGAATAAAAATACGCGCCCCGAGAGGGGCGCTCCGTAATGAAGTGCGCCTCAGTTATATTCGCCTGACGGCGAGTTGTATTGTCCTTCGGACAGTGGTATATTATGCTTCGCATAGTTATATTGCCTGCGGCAGTTTAATCGGCGAATATAATATCACGAAAGCCGGCAGGCTTTCATTTCACTTTCCGAAAGGAAAATATCACTCCGGGCAAAGCCCGGAATATCACTTTTGTCCATAGGCGCAGCGAGCTTCGGATTTTGTTACCAAAACCCCTTATGAATCTTTTTTGGGATAGTACAAAAAGAAGGCGGCACAAATTTTGTGCTGCCTTCTTCCTTATGCAGCCTCTCTTGAAAGATTGCTCTTTCGAGGCGCGTACCGCTTTTTACGGGTTGCGGTTTCCCCTATTCCTAAGCCTTAATTACCCTCAGACTTATAAAGATTACTTATTTAACCTTTATCTGCCAGTATGCGATATAATCCCTCTCGTAGGTGTAGGTGATATGGATAGTGTCACCCTTGACAACGACTGCGGGATAAGAATACTCCGCAAGACCTCTTTCGAAAGTCTTTATCTTGGTGAAGGTCTTACCGTCGTCGGTAGAAACGGAGAGAACAAGAGGAGTACGGATGCCGGGAGCACCGATATTGTTATAAGCCAAGAAAATTCTGCCCTGGTCGTCGGTGTCGAGGTCGATGCCGCTGTTGTTGCTGGGAAGCTTGGTGGCATAAGCTCTGCACCAGGTCTTACCGTTATCGTAAGAATCGCTGCGATAAATCTTTCCGACCTTTGTTCTTGTAAGCATATGAACAGAGCCGTCGGCGGACTGCCACAGTGTGGGCTGAATCATCGGTACCTTGAAGCATATGCAGTACTTCGAGTCAACGTTCTCTGTTCTGGTCCAGGTCTCGCCGTCGTCGTTGGAAATGTCAACGAAGGCTCTCCACTCGCCGTCTATCTCGGTCGAAGCGGGTGCAAGAACAGTGCCGTCCTTAAGTCTGATGGGCTTGTTCTTGACGGGGCCTCTGCCGCCGCTGTTGTCGCCGGGGACAAGCTCCTTGGGAGTGCTCCAGCTTCTGCCGTCGGTCGAGGTTGCATAATAGGTCTGCCAATAATCGGTATCCTTACCGACCTTGAAGTAAAGAATGACGGTGCCGTCCTCCTTCTGGAACAGAACAGGGTTCCAGTGAGCTATTTCGGCAGCTGCGGAAACAACGACGGGCTCGCTCCAGCCGTCCTCTTCGGTACGCACCGAGGTGTAGATATTGACGTCGTTATTCTTTTCGGACGAGCCGCCGAACCATGCCGCGATAACAGTGCCGTCATCAAGAGGCAGAACGGTGGATGCGTGGCAGGAATCGGTTATCTTCTTGTCGAAGATCATTTCTTTCTTCTCGGAGATAATGATACTGTCTTTTGAGCTTTTTGCCATACCTATGCTTGCCAAGGTAAACATGAGGCAGACCGCTACGAGAACCGATAAAATTCTCTTGAACATTTTACTTCCTCCTAAACAAATTTCCTATATTATGCCGTGTTTTCACATTCAATCAAGAGGGTGTTGAAAGAACGAAAACCACGCAAAAGCCTAAATAAAGCATCACTTGATTTTTATCTGCCAATAGACGATATAATCTCTTTCATATGTATAAGTGATGTGTACGGTGTCGCCTTTGACGACGACTGCGGGATACGAATACTCGGCCAAACCTCTTTCAAAGGTCTTTATCTTGGTGAAGGTCTTGCCGTCATCGAGAGAAACGGCGAGGGTCAGAGGAGTTCTGATTCCGGGGATTCCTACGGGATTGTAGGCAAGGAATATCCTGCCGCTGTCATCGGTGTCAAGATCTATACCGCTGTTGTTGTTCGGCAGGTTGGTTGCATATGCTCTGCACCAGGTCTTGCCGCCGTCAAGGGAGTCACTCCTGTATATTTTGCCGAGCTTTGTTCTGGTGAGCATATGGACGGAGCCGTCCTTGGACTCCCAAAGCGTGGGCTGAATCATGGGAACCTTGAAGAAGCCTAAAAAGCTGGAATCGATAACGGAGGTTTTGCTCCAGGTTTTGCCGTCATCGGTCGATATGTCGACAAAAGCCTTCCATTTGCCGTCTATCTCGGTCGAAGCGGGGGCGAGAACAGTGCCGTTTTTGAGTCTTATGGGCTTGTTCTTGACGGGGCCTCTGCCGCCGCTGTTGTCGCCGGGAACAAGCTCCTTGGGAGTGCTCCAGCTTCTGCCGTCGGTCGAGGTTGCATAATAGGTCTGCCAATAATCGGTATCCTTGCCGACCTTGAAGTAAAGAATGACGGTGCCGTCCTCCTTCTGGAACAGAACGGGGTTCCAGTGGGCTATTTCGGCGGCCGCGGAAACAACTATAGGCTTGCTCCAGCCGTCTTTCTCGGTGCGCACCGAAGTGTAGATGTTGACGTCGTTCTCCTTTTCGGACGAGCCGCCGAACCACGCTGCGATAACCGAGCCGTCATCAAGAGGCAGAACGGTGGAGGCGTGGCAGGAATTCGTAATTTTCTCGGTAAATATCCACTCTTTTTCTGCCGAGACGATAATCTTCTTGGGGTCGGTTTCGACCTCGACGGGTGTATTGTCCGTTTTCGGGGGCGTAACGGTCGAACTGCCGCCGGCTGAGGGCTTTGCCGTGCCGGCAGGCTTAATGATTATGTTATTGTTTCTGTCTGCGGGCGCGGGAGAGGCGGTATTGCCGCCGTTTTCCGCGGGGGCGGCCGTCTCGGACGGAGCGGTCGTGTCATCGTTTGCGGGCGCGGCAATGACATCCGAAACGGTGTCTGCCGCAGTGGTGCCTTCTGCTGCGGTGGTGTCGCCGTTTCCGTCGGAGGAGCAGGCCGCGCAGGACAAAATCATCAGAGCCGCAATTGCTAAAGCTAAAAATCTTTTCATTCCACAAATCTCCATAGAATCTCTTTTTTGTTTTCCGGTTATTCAATGCCTTGAGGCTGCGGATATTCATTATCTGCGCCGCGCAAACGGTAGCACAGACCGACAGCCATCCTTGCACCTCTAAACATTATACATCTTTACGGCGGAAAATGTCAACTTTTTTTGTTGGTTTTCGACTAAAAAACCGCCGGATTTGTTCAATTTTTTTAAATAAATTATAAATAGCCAATTTACATATTATGCTATACAAATACCTGTGTTTTGCATTAATATGCACACAATATGTATGGGTGCGGCGGACAACTGCCTTTTTGTAAAAACAAAACGCACCTCCCGTATTTTTGTGTCGGACGGCGCGTTTTGATATGCAAAATCTTTTATTTGTAGTTCCCGATGACCTCTTTGTAGAACTCTATCGCCTCGCCTATGGCGGCAAGGTCTATATTTTCGTCGACGCTGTGGACGCTGTTGAACTGCTGATTGTCTATGTCTATCGGCGCAAAGCGCAGGGTACACGGGCAGACGTCGCACAGCCAGCGGGCGTCGGTGCCCGCCGCGAGAACGAACGGAGCAACCGCGGCGTGCGGGAACGTCTTGCGTGCGCAGCGGCAGACATACTCGAAAGCCTTGCTCCCCGTGTCCGCGGGACGGTGGAACTCATGCCCGTCGGCAGGCTCTGTTATCTCGAGCGAATATTTCTTTGCGAGCGCCCGTATCTTCTCCATGTCGGCCTCAAGGTCGGCCTCGTCGATATATCTTATCAGTGCGCTCGCCGAGCACTCGTTGTCGCGCGGGGTCTCGCCCTTTTTCGACTCGATGCTGCCGAAAGAGCAGGTCGTGCCGAGCATGGCGGCGGCCTGACCGTTTATCTTGGGCATGAGCTTTACGAGCAGCGGCTCAAAGCACCACAGATTTGCAAAAATAAATCTCAGGGGGAAGCTCATATAGGGCATGAGCGAGGTGAACATCTCGCGCACCTGCGCGGGCATTTTTACAGTAAGCTTGAGCGCCGAAACCTCGGCTATAAACTTCGAGACGCGGGTCACGGGGTTATCCGTGAGGACAAAGCCCTCGGTGTCGCCCTGAACGGCGCGGACATTCATTCTGTGGTAGCCCTTTTCGTGGACGGCTATCATGGCGCACTTGCAGTCTATTCCGTTTATCGGCGCACCGATAACTCCGCCGCCCTCGTCTATGGCGAGCTCGAATTCTATGCCCTGCTCCTCAAAATATTTAACAGCCTCATGTATGCCGTCGCCGAAAACCTCCTCGTTGTGGCCGGAGGCTATGTATAGATTGCAGGCGGGCTCAAAGCCTTCCGAAAGCAGCTCTTCCGCGGCGGTCATCTCCGCAAAGAGCGGAGTCTTTGTGTCCACGGTGCCGCGTCCCCAGAGCTTTCCGCCCTCTATCTCGCCGAATTTCGCGTGGCTCCATTCGCCCGTTGCGGCGACTACATCGTGGTGCGACATGAGCAGGATGTTTCGGTTTCTGTCCCGCCCCGGTATTTTATATACCCAGCAGTCCTCGCTGAAATATTTTATCTCGGCGCGCTCATGCAGCAGCGGAAACAGCTCCCTGACCGCCGCGCGGAGCTTCGAAAACTCCGTGTCGTCATATATTTCGCGGGACGAGACCGTTTGACACTCTATCATTTTCATCAGCCGTTCGCCGTTTTCCGTGTCCTCACGCTCTGTCGTATAGACCGGCTTTTCGCCTATAGGCTCCGCCTTTTTTGCGGCGAGCGCGGTCCTTATCAGCAGTATGCCGACAAAGATAACCAGAGCCGCCAATACCGCAAGAAAAATATAAACTCCCATGCTTGTTCACCCTTTCTTGTGATGTCCTGATTTTATCATATTCCGCCCGCTCTTGCAACTTGACTTTTCGGCATATTAAATGATAGAATAAGAGTAACCCCGGTGCTGCCCGGCAGGTCGGCACGGAAAAAAACAAAAAAAACGGAGGGATTCGGTGAGCAAAGAGGGAACTACGGGCAGGAAGATTCACTGCGCCGTATGCGGACGCACTTTTGACGCGGCCGCGGACAAATGCCCAAACTGCTCGGCTCCCGCATCGCTGTCGCAGACGGTGGCGGAGCCAAGGGAAGAGAAAAGAGAACCTGTGTTCGTGTGCACGATATGCGGTCATACCTATGACGGGGACGCCGCGCCCGAGCGCTGCGAGAACTGCGGAGTAGGCGGCGAGCTTATCGAGGAGCGCCGTCCCGCACCGACAAGGACATGGATATGCACCGTCTGCGGGCTTAAAATCAAGGGCGAAAATGCGCCTGGAAAATGCCCGAAATGCGAGTCGCCCGCCGAGCTGTTCGCGGCTCAGAAGGACGGGATAGCCCGTATGCGCTGCTCGATATGCGGCTTTGAAACAGAGGGCGACACCGCGCCCGAGCGCTGCGAGAACTGCGGGGTGGACGGAGAGCTGTTCGAGCCCGTGAAAAACTGACGGAGAGGCAAAAATGAAGGTACTTGTTATAGACGGTCAGGGCGGCGGAATAGGCAAGCTGCTCGTCGCCGGGATAAAAAGCGAATATCCGGACTTTTTCGTGACCGCCGTAGGAGCCAACAGCATAGCGACCTCCGCCATGCTCAAGGCGGGCGCCGATGCCGCCGCAACGGGCGAAAATGCCGTTTTGGTCGGCTGCCGCAGGGCGGATGTCATAGCGGGTCCCGTCGGCATAGTCGTAGCCGATTCGCTGCTCGGCGAGATAACGCCCGGGATGGCGCGGGCTATAGGGCAGAGCGACGCAAAACGCGTGCTCATACCCGTCAACCACTGCGACAATATCGTTGTCGGGGTCGGGGATATCCCCATGGCGAGACTCGTTCAGGCCGCCGTGAAAGAAATAGGAAAACTGTCTTGATTTTCTCTTGAAATATGATATAATAAACGCGATCTCATGAAGGGATCGGGCTTTCAGAAGAGAGCGATTTTTTCAAATACCGTAAAAACATTGCCGCGAGGGTAACTGCGCTTTCAGGAGGGAGTGCCGTGCCCCCGCTTTTTGTTTTTTGAAAGGACGATCCTCATGATAAACAAAAATTCAGACAGAATCAAAAAGATGGTCATAACTGCGCTTTGCGTCGCGCTGTGCATCGTGCTGCCCATGGCGTTCCATGCGGTCAAGAATGCCGGGACCATATTCCTGCCCATGCATATCCCCGTGCTTCTCTGCGGGCTTATCTGCGGCTGGCAGTACGGGCTTGTCTGCGGCCTGCTCGGCCCCGCGCTCTCGACGCTTCTGACCCAGATGCCGCCCATGGCCATACTTCCCGCGATGACCGCAGAGCTCGCCGTATACGGCGCGGTGACAGGTCTTATGATGTATGCGTTCAAATACAAGACCGCTTACCTCTCTTTGTATGCGAGCCTTGTAACCGCGCTCATAGCGGGGCGCGTAGTCTCGGGCATACTCAAGGCGCTCATCTTCTCCGCCGGAAGCTACTCGTTCTCCGTGTGGATAACCGCATCGTTTGTCACCTGCCTGCCGGGACTCGCCATTCAGCTTGCGATAATCCCGAGCCTCGTCAAGGTGCTCGACAAGGCGAAGCTCTTGCCGCGCAGACAGGCGAAAAAACAGTCTTGACTTTGAATTTTCTTCGGGGTATAATAATCCCATATTCTAAAGGCTGTGACGAAGAACACGATTCTTTCGGGACGATCAGAGAGGGAGGCGTTTGCTGCGAGCTTCCTTCGTCCGCAGGAGTCATTCCGCTTTTGAGCCGCAGGGCGAGGAGCCTTGCCGCGTGCCCGCGTTAAGGGCCGAGAGTTAAACACAAGGTGGTACCGTGCTTATTGCACCCTTGGGACGGCCGCAGCCGTCCTGAGGGTGTTTTTTATAAATCAGGGCAGAAATGACAGGAGGATATAAAATGCTTGATCTCAGATTTGTAAGAGAAAACCCCGAAACAGTCAAGGAAAATATCAGAAAGAAGTTCCAGGAGCAGAAGCTCCCGCTCGTAGACGAGGTTATAGAGCTCGATAAGCTCAGCCGCGCCGCAAAGGGCGAGGCTGACGAGCTGCGCGGCAGCCGCAACCGCCTTTCAAAGCAGATAGGCGCGCTCATGGCGCAGGGCAAGCGCGACGAGGCAGAGGAAGTGAAGGCTCAGGTCGGCGCGAACGCCGCAAGGCTTGCCGAGCTTGAGAAGCTCGAGGAGGAGCTGGGCGAAAAGATAAAGAAGATAATGATGGTCATTCCGAATATCATCGACGAGAGCGTACCGATAGGCCGCGACGACAGCGAGAATGTCGAGATAGAGCGCTTCGGCGAGCCCGCAGTTCCCGATTTTGAGGTTCCGTATCACACGGACATAATGGAGAGAATGAACGGCATAGACCTCGACTCCGCAAGAAAAGTCGCGGGCAACGGCTTTTACTATCTCATGGGCGATATCGCCCGCCTGCATTCCGCGGTTATCTCCTACGCGCGCGACTTCATGATAGACCGCGGCTTCACCTACTGCGTGCCGCCGTTCATGATAAGAAGCGACGTGGTCACCGGCGTTATGAGCTTTGCCGAGATGGACGCTATGATGTATAAAATAGAGGGCGAGGACCTCTATCTCATCGGCACGAGCGAGCACTCGATGATAGGCAAATTTATCGACACGATAATTCAGCCCGAGACTCTGCCGCTGACCCTCACGAGCTATTCCCCCTGCTTCCGCAAGGAGAAAGGCGCTCACGGCATCGAGGAGCGCGGCGTATATCGCATCCACCAGTTTGAGAAGCAGGAGATGATAGTCGTCTGCGAGCCGGAGGACAGCAAGATGTGGTTCGACAAGCTCTGGCAAAACACGGTCGATTTCTTCCGCACCCTCGATATCCCCGTGCGCACCCTCGAGTGCTGCTCGGGAGACCTTGCGGATCTCAAGGTAAAGTCCATAGACGTCGAGGCGTGGTCGCCCAGACAGAAGAAATACTTCGAGGTCGGATCCTGTTCGAACCTCGGCGACGCGCAGGCGCGCAGGCTTAAAATCCGCATCAACGGCAAGGACGGCAAGCACTTCGCCCACACGCTCAACAACACCGTCGTCGCCCCGCCGAGAATGCTCATAGCGTTCCTTGAGAATAACCTCAATGCCGACGGCAGCGTGAACATCCCCGAAGCCCTCAGACCTTATATGGGCGGCAAGGAGAAGATAGGCGGCTGAGACAAAGCCCGATAAAAATATGAAAGCCATAACTTGCAGTCATTGCTGCGGGTTATGGCTTTTTGCCGTTATATTATCTTAAAGCTGTTTACACAGATTTTACTTTCGCTTTACCGAAACTCGGTTGATTTACCGTCTCTCTGCGGGGTAAACTTATTGGCAGAAGGGGGAAAGCCGGGCACAAAACTCAAAAACGCACGCGCCCGGTCGATAAGAAGATGAAAGAAACCACTGCCGCCAAAAAGGACGGAAGCTTTTTCGAAAAGCACGCGGAGATATGGAAATTTATAAAGTTCACTTTTGCGGGCGCGTCCTCGTCGCTGATAGAGCTCGGCGTGTTCGCCCTGTTCCAATATGTTGTGTTCAAGTCGCTGAACGGTGTTCCCGTGACGGACAGCCCCGTTTTGGCGTTTCTCGGAATCGAATATCAGGGCTATATGTATTCTTACTTCATCTCGACAGTCGTCGGCTACGCGATAGCCTATGTCATGAACAGGAAGATAACCTTCAAGGCCGACGCAAACCCGCTGCTCTCGACGGTTTTGTATGCGATTATGGTCGTGTGCACCATCATTTTCAACACCTGGTTCGGCGCATTTCTCGGCACGCTCATAAAAAACAGCGGACACAGCAACGCACTTGTCGAGCTTCTGACCAAGGTGGTCGTCATGACCGTGCCCACCCTTTGGACATACCCGCTCAACAGGTTCGTTATCCACAGAAAGAAAAAGCCCGAAGCTGAGCAGGAGGCGTAAATATGCACTTTAACTCCGACGGAAAGTTCAAAATAATGCAGATAACCGATATACAGGAGATTCCGAAGGTGTCGCCCGACACGTTAAAGCTTATTAACGCGGCGCTGGAGAGCGAAAAGCCCGACCTCGCAGTGTTCACGGGCGATCAGATAAAGGGCTACGGAGTCTCGTATAAGGGCAGGGGCGACGAGCTCACGGAAAACGTCGCCGAGACGGTGAGAACGCTGCTGAAGCCCGTGACCGACAGGCATATCCCGTTCGCCGTCACCTTCGGCAACCACGACAGGCAGGTTGGGATAAGCAACGAAGAGCAGTTTGAAAAGATATACAAGGCTCTGCCCGGCTGCATCGGCGAGCAGGCCGAGGGCATAGACGGAGGCGGAACATATAATATACCCATCCTCTCGTCGGACGGCAAACGCACCGCGTTCAATATATATCTGTTCGACAGCGGAACGGACGCAAAAGGCGGAGGCTATGAGCCTTTCAGCCCGGAGATAATAGCTTGGTACAGAAAGAAGCGCGACGAATTGAAAGCCGAAAACGGCGATTATGTTCCGTCGATAGTGTTCCAGCACATCCCGATGTTCGAGCACTACAATGTGCTAAGGAGAGTCGGAAAGCACGAAAAGGGCGCGATACCCGCGTTCAGAGTACACAAGGGCGAATACTATAAAACAGACGAGAGCAAATGCGTCGAGGGCTCTGTTCTGCTCGAACCGCCGTCGATACCGGATATCAACACCGGCGAGTTCGAGGCGCTCAAAGAAAAAGGCGACGTGCTCGGAGTCTATGTCGGCCACGACCACAAAAATTCCTATGTCGGAAAGACGGAAGATATAGATGTCGGCTTCACGCCTTCGGCGGGCTTCAATGTCTACGGCAACGGAAAACAGCGCGGCGTGCGATGCTTTGTCCTCGACGAAAAAAATCCGCGCAATTACAAAACCTATACAAGAACATATAAACAGCTCTGCGACGGCAAACTTAACACGCCGCTTAAAGACGCCGTCTGGCGCGTGGTCCCGACGACTATGGACATGGCAAAGCCGATGATAGCGAAGGCTCTCGCGGCGATTGCGGCAGCTGCTGCGCTTGCGGTCGTTGCCGTCAAAATTTTTTAAACAGACAACTTCCAGTTTTCATCATGACTCTTTGCAAAGCCCCGGAACAACATTGTCCCGGGGCTTTGCAGATAAAAAAGCTGCCGCGAAATACGGCAGCTTTAAATATTATCTTTTTGTGCCCGCAACTACAAATTTTTCGTCGTCCGAGACGGCGGTGTCAACCTCGAAATACGGCGCAAATACCGCGCTCAGCTCCTCGGCTGTCAGCATCTCGCGCGAGACGCTGCTCGCTCTGCCGCTGTGATGTCTGTTCAGCGCCTCAATGCTCATGCCGTGCGCCACGGTCAGCCGCCCGTCGGGCTTAAGCCACCGGGACAGGCGCCTAACGAGCCTCTCCGGGCTCTCGAAATGCGGAAACGCGTTATAGACCACGCAGCAGTCGCACAGGCGCTCGACGGCTATTTCCTCAACGTCGCCGCAGATGACCTCGACCCGCGGATCGTGCATTTTTGATGCGGCTATGCGCGCCATTTCCGACGAGATATCAACGCCGATAACGCGTTCCGCGCCGCGTGCGAGGTAATACGGAAACATAACTCCCGTGCCGCAGGCGACGTCCAGAACGACGGAGTTTTCTTTCACTCCGGCGGCGTCAAGTATGAAATTTATCTTCTCGTCGCTCTTTATCATTTCGGCATCCCACTCCGGAGCCATGCGGTCAAAAAACGCCGCTATTTCTTTTTTATTCATGTGCCGTCCCCCGTGTGTTTTTTTGCAAAGATATGATACCACACGGCCGCGCGATTATCAATACGAGTATGAACAAAGCAGTCTGCGGAGAAGTTTGTATCGTTCGGCAAGCAAGCCGTTGTGCACTTCGCAAATCTCGATTCGTATATGAAAAGCCGAAAGGAAAATCAGGTTTCTCTCTAATACCGAAACTTTTTATAACGTAAAAGGCCTCCCGCTTAGGGGAGGTCTTTCACTATAGATATAAGGGTTGATGAGATCAGTTTTCGCCGTCGCCGTTTATGGTCGATATCTCGGGGGTTATCTCCTCGAGGACGTCAAGGACTATCTTTACAGTATCAAGCGATGTGAAAATCGTCACTCCGTTTTGAACGGCGCAGCGGCGTATCTCAACTCCGTCCTCAAAATGAGAGCCGGAGAGAACCGCACGCGTGTTGATAACATAGCTGACATAGCCCGCTCTTATGGAGTCGAGGATTTCCGTGCTGCCCTCGCTGAGCTTGCCGCGAACGCGGGTGCGGATACCGTGCTTCTTGAGGAACGCCGCAGTTCCGGCGGTCGCCTCGATGTTGAAGCCGAAATGGTAGAACCGCTCGACAAGCGGCAGAGCCTCCTCCTTGTCCTCGTCGGCAAGGGTGACTATGACCGTGCCGTATTCCTTCATCTTGACTCCGGACGCCTGGAGCGCCTTGTAGAGCGCTCTGTTGAGGCGCTTGTCATAGCCTATTGCTTCGCCGGTGGACTTCATCTCGGGCGAGAGATATGCGTCCATGCCGGTCAGCTTCTCGAACGAGAAGGCGGGCGCTTTGACATACCAGCGTTTGCCGTCGGGCAGGCGCATATCCGTTATACCCTGCTCGCGCAGGCTCTGACCGAGCATAACCTTTGTCGCTATGCGGACAAGGTTGCAGTCGGTGGACTTCGAAAGGAACGGTACGCTTCTCGATGCGCGGGGATTGACCTCGATAACATAGACGTTGTCGTCGCCGTCAACTATAAACTGTATATTGAACAGTCCGACTATACCTATACCGAGACCGAGCTTCGTGGTGTATTCGGCTATCGTGTCTCTGACCTTCTGCGAGATTGAGAAAGGCGGATATACGCTCGTGCTGTCGCCCGAGTGGACGCCGGTGCGCTCGACGAGCTCCATTATGCCGGGGATAAACACCTCGGTGCCGTCGCAGATGGCGTCTATCTCGACCTCCTTGCCCATGACGTATTTGTCAATAAGCACGGGCTTATCCTCATCGACATCAACAGCGTTTCTGAGATACTTTCTGAGCATCTCCTCGTTCGCCACTATCTCCATAGCCCTGCCGCCGAGCACGAAGCTCGGGCGCACGAGAACGGGGTAGCCGATACGGGCGGCAACAGCCGCGCCTGTTTCGATATCCGTGACCGCCTCGCCCTTCGGGTTCGGAATGCCGAGGGATTTTATAACCGCGTCAAACGCGTCTCTGTTCTCCGCGCGCTCTATAGCGTCGCAGTCCGTGCCGATTATCTTCACTCCGCGCTTTGCAAGCGAAGCGGCAAGGTTGACGGCGGTCTGACCGCCGAGAGTGGCTATAACGCCCTCCGGCTTTTCGAGGTTGACTATATTCATGACATCCTCTGTCGTCAGGGGCTCGAAATAGAGCTTGTCGGCAGTGGTGTAGTCTGTAGAAACCGTCTCGGGGTTATTGTTGATAACTATCGCCTCATAGCCGAGCTCGCGGATAGCGTGGACGGCGTGGACGGTAGAATAGTCGAACTCAACGCCCTGCCCTATTCGAATGGGACCCGAGCCCAAAACGATTATCTTCTTTTTATCCGATACTACGGACTCGTTCTCGCTCGCGTAGGTCGAGTAGAAATAGGGCACATAGCTGTCAAACTCGCTCGCGCAGGTGTCGATCATCTTATAGGTCGGGAAGATATTCTCATTGCATCTGCGCTCATATATCTCGTCCTCGCTCCTTTTCCAAAGCTCGGCTATATATGAGTCGGAGAAGCCGAGACGCTTCGCCTCGCGCAAAAGAATATCGGAGTCGGGATTCCCCTCCATCTCCTTCTCGAAATCGACTATCTTCTTTATCTTGTCGAGGAAGAACATATCGATATGCGTTATATCGCAGATAATCGACGGGTCAACGCCCATCCACATCAGCTGGGATATTGCATATATTCGGTCGTCCGTGCCCTCTTTTATATATTCGAGCAGCTCGTCAATGCTCATCCTCGACGAGTCGAACTTCTCCATATGCAGGTGGTTCTTGCCCTCTTCGAGCGAGCGTATCGCCTTGAGCAGGCTCTCCTCGAAGCTGCGTCCGACGCTCATGACCTCGCCCGTCGCCTTCATCTGGGTCGAAAGCGTGTTGTGCGCGGCGGGGAACTTGTCAAACGGGAAGCGCGGCATCTTGGTCACGACATAGTCGAGCGAGGGCTCGAAGCTGGCCGGGGTATTGGCAAGCTGTATCTCATGCAGGTTCATACCTACCGCTATCTTCGCCGAGACGCGCGCTATCGGATATCCGCTCGCCTTTGAAGCGAGGGCGGAGGAGCGCGAAACTCTCGGATTTACTTCTATGACATAGTAGCGGAACGAATGCGGGTCGAGCGCAAACTGGACGTTGCAGCCTCCCTTTACGCCGAGAGCGCGGATAATCTTTAATGCCGAATCCCTGAGCATATGATATTCCTTGTTGGTCAGCGTCTGACTGGGCGCAACAACTACCGAGTCGCCGGTGTGTATGCCGACGGGGTCAAGGTTTTCCATATTACAGACGGTGATAGCGGTGTCGTTGGCGTCGCGTATCACCTCGTATTCTATCTCTTTGTAGCCCTTTATGCTCTTTTCGACGAGCACCTGATGCACGGGCGAGAGCGCAAGGGCGTTCTTCATCATGTCGCGCATCTCGTCGGGGTCGTAGGCGAAGCCGCCGCCCGTGCCGCCGAGGGTGAATGCGGGGCGCAGGATAACGGGATAGCCTATCTTCTCCGCCGCCTCAAGTCCTTCTTCTATGCTGTAGGTTATCTGCGAGGGAACAATCGGCTCGCCTATGCTCTCGCACAGCTCCTTGAACAGCTCTCTGTCCTCTGCGCGCTCTATGCTGTCCGCGTCGGTGCCGAGCAGTTCTATTTCGCACTCCTTGAGCACGCCTTTTTTGGCGAGCTGCATGGCGAGGTTCAGTCCCGTCTGACCGCCGATGCCGGGGACTATCGCGTCCGGGCGCTCATAGCGGCAGATACGCGCGAGATATTCGAGCGTCAGCGGCTCCATATAGACCTTATCGGCTATTGTGGTGTCTGTCATTATCGTAGCGGGGTTCGAGTTCGCAAGCACGACCTCGTAGCCCTCCTCACGCAGGGCGAGGCACGCCTGAGTTCCCGCATAGTCGAATTCGGCCGCCTGACCGATGACTATCGGGCCCGAGCCGATAACGAGCACCTTTTTTATATCAGTTCTCTTAGGCACGTCCCTTCGCCTCCTTCATACAGTCGATAAACTGACCGAACAGATAGCTGCTGTCCTGCGGACCGGGGGCGCTCTCGGGATGATACTGCACGCTGAACACAAGATCCTTCTCGCATCTGACTCCCTCAACGGTGTTGTCGAGAAGGTTTATGTGCGTAATTTCGAGTCCCGTGCCCTCGACCGACTTCGGGTCAACGGCGTAGCTGTGGTTCTGAGAGGTTATCTCTATCTTATTCGTGTCGAGGTTCATAACCGGGTGGTTTCCGCCGCGGTGACCGAACTTGAGCTTATATGTCTTTGCGCCGTAGGCGAGGGATATCATCTGATGTCCGAGGCAGATGCCGAATATCGGATATTTGCCGCGCAGCGCCTTTACCGTCTCTATGACCGGGGTCACGTCCTCGGGGTCACCGGGACCGTTTGAGAGGAACACTCCGTCGGGCTTCATGAACTCTATCTCCTCGGCCGGCGTGTCATAGGGTACAACGACGACGTTGCAGCCGAATTTATTTAAGCTGCGCACGATATTGAGCTTCATGCCGCAGTCTATGGCTACGACGTTAAACTGCGGGTTCGAGGTGCGTGAATACCAGCGCTTTTTGCAGCTGACGCGGCTGACAGCATCGTGGGCGACCGCAGTATTTTTGATTATCTCAACCGCGACCTCCGCCGGAATATCGGGCGAGGTTATGAGCACGCGGCGCGAGCCCAGGTCGCGTATGCTGCGCGTGAGCTTTCTCGTGTCAACGCCGGAGATGCCGGGAATCCCGTTCTCCTCCAGCAGCTCGGAGAGCGTCTTTGTGTATCTGAAGTTTGAGGGCATATCGTTGTAGTCATACACGATAAGACCGCCGAGGCTCGGGTTTTTGCACTCAAAATCATCGTCGGTTATTCCGTAATTTCCTATAAGCGGATATGTCATAACGACCATCTGATCAGTATACGACGGGTCGGAGACTATCTCCTGATAGCCGACCATGGAGGTGTTGAAAACTATTTCGCACACCCTGTCGGTATAGCTGCCGAAGCCGTATCCGTAGTACTCGCTGCCGTCCTCAAGGACGATCTTGCGGTCTATGAGTCTCATTTAAAAATACACTCCTTGATTTATCAGATAGAGCTTTTAAGTCTTTCGAGCACATCTCTGTAGCCGCCGAGAACATCGCCGAGGTCGCGGCGGAATCTGTCCTTGTCGAGCTTTTTGTTTGTCTCCATATCCCAGAGGCGGCAGGAGTCGGGGGATATCTCGTCACACAGGACAAGTCCCTCGTCGGTGCGGCCGAACTCGAGCTTGAAGTCGACAAGGCGCACGCCGCCCTTTGCAAACAGCTCAACCATAAGCTCGTTTATGCGCTTGGACATGGCTCTGAGCTCATCGAGCTCCTCCTGCGTGGCAAGGCCTATGGCGGTTATCTGGCTGTCGTTTATCATCGGATCGCCGAGCTCGTCGCTCTTGTAGCTGAACTCAACGACCGTATTCTTCAGGGGCGAGCCCTCCGGTACACCGTATTTCTTTGAAAAGCTTCCCGCTGCGATGTTTCTGACTATGACCTCGACCATGACGATCTCCGCTTTTTTTGCGAGAACCGTGGTTTCGTCTATGACTTTGATAAGGTGAGTTTTGACTCCGTTTTTCATGAGGTAATCGAAGATGATGTTGGAGATCTCCGCGTTGAGCTTTCCTTTTCCGGGAAGATCCTCCTTCTTTACGCCGTTTCCGGCCGTGGCGGTGTCCTTGTACTTGATTATGCAGGTACCGGGCTCCTCCGAGCTGTAAACGATCTTGCTCTTTCCTTCATACAACTTTTCCATATCGCAGTTTCCTTTCACTCTTCTTGTTTTTATTTATTCCGCTGGGAGAGCTTGCCCTCAAAGCGGTCTTTGGTGGTAACATCCGGAACGGCTGTCGGATACTTTCCGTTGAAGCACGCGCTGCAGAACTCGCAGCCGCCGACAATATTTTTAAGCTCGGACTCCGGCAGATATCCGAGGGAATCCGCGCCGATTATGTCGGCTATCTCCTCAACGGAGTGGTGGCAGGCGATGAGGTTCTCGCACGAATCGATGTCCGTGCCGTAGTAGCACGGATAGAGGAACGGCGGCGAGGAGATACGCATATGCACCTCTTTCGCTCCCGCCTCGCGCAGGAGGTTGACTATCTGGCCGCTCGTCGTGCCGCGTACTATCGAGTCATCTATGAGCACGATTCTCTTGTCCTTTACGGACTCGCCTATCGCGCTGAGCTTTATCCTGACCAGGTCTATCCTCTTCTCCTGACCGGGTGCGATAAAGGTTCTGCCTATGTACTTGTTTTTTATGAAGCCCATGCCGTAGGGTATTCCCGAGGCCTCGGCATAGCCCAGAGCGGCATCTATTCCCGAATCGGGGACGCCCATGACGACATCCGCGTCGACGGGATGGGTCCTTGAGAGTATCGCGCCGGCGTTTTTGCGCGCCGCGTGGACGGATACACCGTCAATGACGGAGTCAGGTCTTGCAAAATAGATATATTCAAAAATGCATGAGCGCCTCGGCTTTTCGCCGCAGTGATCCCTGTTTGAACGCACTCCGTTTTCATCAAAGATGAGTATCTCGCCGGGCAGTATGTCGCGCTCGAATTTTGCGCCGACTGCGGAGAGAGCGCAGCTCTCGGACGCCACGACATAGGTGCCGTCGAGCGTTTTGCCGTAGCACAGCGGCCGGAAGCCGTAGGGGTCGCGCGCCGCGAGCAGCTTTGCGGCGGACATGAGCACGAGGGAATATGCGCCCTCAAGCCTGCTCATCGCACTGCTCAGCGCCTTTTCTATAGAGGGGCTTTTAAGACGCGCCTGCGTGACAATATAGGCGATTATCTCGGTGTCGCTCGTCGAGTGGAAGATAGCGCCGTCGAGCTCGAGCTCGCTGCGAAGCTCATAGGCGTTGCTGAGATTTCCGTTGTGGGCGAGTGCCATTTTGCCCTTTTGGTGGTTGACCTCAATGGGCTGGCAGTTTGCTCTGCTGTTGTTGCCCGTGGTGCCGTAGCGCGCATGAGCGACAGCCATGGTGCCCTGCGGGAACTTCAACAGATCGTCGCGCGAAAAGACTTCGTTGACAACGCCCATATCCTTGCGCGAGGTAAACACGCCGTCGTCGTTGACGACTATGCCGCTGCTCTCCTGCCCTCTGTGCTGCAAAGCGTAGAGGCCGTAGTAGGCGAGATCAGCCACGGGGCCGGGCTTGGGTGAATAGACTCCGAAAACGCCGCACTCTTCATGCAAATTTGACATAGACTATTATTCTCCGATCTCAGATTTTTTAAGCGCTGCCGCTATAAAGCCTTTGAACAGCGGGTGTGCCTTGTTGGGACGGGATTTGAACTCCGGATGATACTGCACTCCGACATAGAACGGACGGTCGGTTAGCTCAACCGTTTCAACGAGCCTGCCGTCGGGCGAAAGGCCCGAGAGAGTCAGACCGTTTTCCGTGAGTATCTCACGGTAATCGTTGTTGAACTCGTAGCGGTGGCGGTGGCGCTCGGAAATTTCGGTCTTTCCGTAGCAGCGCTCCATGGTCGTGCCGGGCTTTATGACGCAGGGATATGCGCCCAGACGCAGCGTGCCGCCCTTGTCTATATTATCGCTCTGACCGGGCATAAAGTCAATGACCTTGTGCTTGCAGAGCTCGTCGAACTCGCCCGAGTGAGCGTCCTCTATCCCCGCAACGTCGCGGGCATATTCTATAACCGCTATCTGCATTCCAAGGCAGATTCCGAAATAGGGAACGTGGTTCTCCCGGGCGTATTTCGCCGCAAGGATCATACCCTCTATTCCTCTGCCGCCGAAGCCGCCGGGAACGATTATTCCGTCCAAATGCGAGAGCTCGCTCTCGTAGTTCGCCTCGGTCAGAGTCTCAGAATCGATCCAGTCGATTCGGATGTGTGTATTGAGCGTATAGCCCGCGTGGCGCAGCGCCTCGGCTACGGACAGATACGCATCGTGGAGCTGAACATATTTGCCGACAAGTCCGATTTTGACTTCCTTTTCGCGGTTCTTTATGCGGTAGACAAGCTCCGTCCACTCGTCGAGATCCGGCTCGGGAGCGTCGATACCCAGCTCGCGGCAGACGACCGCCGAGAAGTTCGACCTTTCGAGCATAAGCGGCGCCTCGTAGAGGTACGGCAGGGTGATGTTCTCGATAACGCAGTCGGGCTTTACGTTGCAGAAAAGCGATATCTTTTTAAATATAGCGTCCTCGAGCGGCTCGTCACAGCGCAGGACGATTATATTCGGATTTATGCCCATGCCCTGAAGCTCCTTTACGGAGTGCTGAGTGGGCTTCGACTTATGCTCGTCCGATCCACGCAAAAACGGCACCAGAGTGACATGGATAAAGAGGCTGTTTTCCCGCCCTACCTCGAGAGAAATCTGTCTTACAGCTTCGAGGAAAGGCTGGGATTCAATGTCACCTATAGTGCCGCCGATCTCAGTGATGACCACGTCGGCATCGGTTTTCTTGCCGACACGGTATACGAAATCCTTTATTTCATTTGTTATATGGGGTATGACCTGAACAGTCGAGCCGAGATACTCGCCGCGGCGCTCCTTGTTGAGCACGTTCCAATACACCTTGCCGGTGGTGAGGTTCGAATACTTGTTGAGGTCCTCGTCGATAAAACGCTCGTAGTGGCCGAGGTCAAGGTCGGTCTCCGCGCCGTCCTCCGTGACGTAGACCTCGCCGTGCTGATAGGGACTCATGGTACCCGGATCAACGTTGATATAGGGGTCGAGCTTCTGCGCCGCAACCTTGAGCCCGCGCGCTTTGAGAATTCGTCCGAGCGACGCCGCAGTTATTCCCTTTCCGAGGCCGGAGACGACTCCTCCGGTCACAAAGATATACTTTGTCATTAATATCCCTCCGTATTTTTAAATATGTAACTTTTCACTTGACGGTTGTATGCGCAGTTCGTTACAGCATATTATATCACACCTTCCCCCTTAACTTCTATAGTATTCTGTACTAAAAGCGGGCGCTTCCGAACCGAAAAATATGTCAACGCAATCAACTGTCCGCAAAACAGAACAAAATGCGAGCCAATCGGTTCAAAAAAAGAAAAAAGCAAAGGCATTTACCGACGGGGACACCTGCCCCCGCAGAATGAACGCCTTTGCTCATTACGGCGTATTTTATCACATCAAAGGTTCCGTGTCAATTGAATATACTTGTATGCTTCCGTTTTATTTTCCGAAGTGTAAGCGGCGCCGAAAATTTTCGTGCCGACAGGAAACGGCGGGCGTATTTTTCAAAATGACGGCTGCAATTTGCTCATAATTTCGTTTTTCAAAAAGCCTTCGTTGCGGCTGTTTGCACAAAATTGAAAAAATCTCCGAAAATTCCTTGACAATCCTTTTCGGCGCGCGTATAATTCAGCGCATAAAGGCAATGGCGTCTTTGAACCCGTGGGTTCATTGACGCCGTTTTTTGTTTTTCGCCTTAAAATATGAAAAAGGAGCGCTAACTTATGAGCACAGTATCCGACTATTTCGGAAGTCTCGTTTTTGACGACAGAATGATGAAAGCCATGCTTTCCGCCGATGTTTACCAGTCTCTCAAGAAGACCATTGACGAAGGAGCGAGTCTCAATAATGACGTCGCCAACGCAGTTGCCGCCGCGATGAAGGACTGGGCCGTTGAGCGCGGCGCGACCCATTTCACCCACTGGTTCCAGCCCCTGACCGGCATAACCGCCGAGAAGCACGACAGCTTCATTACCCCCGCCTCCGACGGGCGCGTTATCATGGAGTTCTCGGGCAAGGAGCTGATAAAAGGCGAGCCGGACGCATCGTCCTTCCCCTCCGGCGGACTCAGAGCAACCTTTGAAGCCCGCGGCTACACCGCGTGGGACCCCACCTCCTACGCATTTATAAAAGACAAAACCCTCTGCATCCCCACGGCGTTCTGCTCCTACGGCGGCGAGGCGCTTGACAAGAAAACGCCCCTGCTCCGTTCCATGCAGGCACTCAACAAGCAGGCTCTGCGCATACTCAGACTTTTCGGCAACACCGACGTAAAATGCGTGCGCACCTCCGTCGGCCCCGAGCAGGAATATTTCCTCGTTGACAAGGCGCTCTATGAAAAGCGCAAGGATCTGGTTTTCTGCGGACGCACGCTCTTCGGCGCAAAGGCGCCCAAGGGTCAGGAGATGGATGACCACTATTTCGGAGTTATCAAGCCGAGAGTCGCGGCATACATGGCCGACCTCAACGAGGAGCTCTGGAAGCTCGGCATTCTCGCAAAGACCGAGCACAACGAGGTTGCGCCCTCTCAGCATGAGCTGGCGCCCATCTACACCACAACAAACATCGCCACCGACCACAACCAGCTGACCATGGAGATAATGCAGAAAGTTGCCGCGAAGCACGGGCTTGTCTGCCTGCTCCACGAGAAACCGTTCGCCGGAGTCAACGGCTCGGGCAAGCACAACAACTGGTCGCTGGCCACGGATACGGGAGTAAACCTCCTCACCCCCGGCGAGACCCCCTACGAGAACGCACAGTTTTTGCTGTTCCTCTGCGCCGTTATAAAGGCTGTTGACGACTATCAGGATCTGCTGCGTCTCTCCGTCGCCACCGCCGGCAACGACCACAGACTCGGCGCAAACGAAGCTCCGCCCGCAGTCGTCTCGATGTTCCTCGGCGACGAGCTGACCGCCGTTCTCGACGCCATAGAGAACGATGCGCCCTACAGCGGCAGCGAAAAGACAATGATGAAACTCGGCGTTCACGTTCTGCCGAAGTTCACCCGCGACACAACCGACCGCAACCGCACATCGCCCTTTGCCTTCACCGGCAACAAGTTCGAGTTCCGTATGCTCGGCTCGTCGAACAGCATAGCCTGCGCAAACATCATGTTAAACGCCGCAGTCGCGGAGTCTCTGAAGATATATGCCGACCGCCTCGAAAACGCCGACAACTTCGAGATAGCCCTGCACAAGATGATAAAGAAAACGATAAAGGATCACAAGAAGATTATCTTCAACGGCAACGGCTACGACGACGCGTGGATAAAGGAAGCAACTGAAAAGCGCGGACTTTTGAACCTGCGCACCACACCGGATGCAATGCCCGCCATGCTCTCCGAGAAGAATGTGAAGATGCTCACGTCTCACAAGATATTCTCCCCCGCAGAGCTTCACAGCCGCTATGAGATACTGCTCGAGAACTACTCCAAGACCGTCAACATCGAGGCTCTGACCATGGTTGACATGGCAAAGAAAGAGATTCTTCCCGCAGTCGAGAAATACACGAAGTCGCTCGCGGATACTTTAGCCGCAAAGAAAGCGGCAGTTGCGGGACTCCCCTGCAAATACGAGACCGCTACAGTCACGAAGCTCTCCGAGCTCTCCGACTCTATCGCCGACGCGACGGATGACCTCGAAGCCGAGATAGAGAAGTTCCAAGCTATCGAGGACGTGACAGAGGCGGCGAACGACACTCGAGACGTTATCCTCGGCAAGATGGACAGCCTTCGCGCCGTCTGCGACGAGGCGGAAACGATAACCGCAAAGGAGTTCTGGCCGTTCCCGACCTACAGCGACCTGCTCTTCAGCGTAAAATAAAATAATACGGATATAAAAACACAAAAGCGCCCTAGTCGGGAGAAGTAACGTGGAAAACCGCTCAAAGCGAGCGTGGGACGGTGAGAGCCATGCAGTAAGCTCCGCGCGAATAACACCCGACGAGCTGCAAGCCGAAAGTATACCGAGTAGGTGCGCCGGACACGCCGACCGTTACAGCGGCGAGGCTTTTTGCGAAGCCGAAAAGAGAACAAAGATAGGTGGCACAGCGAGTTAAAGCACTTGCCCTATCGAATGCTTAAATTCACCGAGAGGAAAGATATTATGTGTTCGATAATGGGTTACTGCGACTGCTGCGCCGCCTTTTCGGCTTTTAAAGAGGGCTTTGACAAGACCGTTTCGAGAGGCCCGGACGACAGCAGAATAATAGACACCGGCAAGGGCTTTCTCGGCTTTCACCGCCTTGCGATAATGGGACTGACGCCCGACGGGATGCAGCCGTTCGAGCTGGACGGCAGTTATGTCGTCTGCAACGGCGAGATTTACGGCTACGAGAAGATAAAAGAGGAGCTCTCGAAGAAATATACATTTAAAAGCGGCTCCGACTGCGAGATACTTCTCCCGCTCTACCGCGAATACGGCACGGATATGTTCAAAATGCTCGACGCCGAGTTTGCGCTCATCATCTATGACGGCAAGGCGAAAAAGTACATCGCCGCGAGAGACCCGATAGGTATCCGCCCGCTCTACTACGGCTATGACGAAAAGGGCGTTATCATGTTCGCAAGCGAGGCCAAAAACCTCGTCGGAATGTGCAGGCGCGTTATGCCCTTCCCGCCCGGACATTATTACAAGGACGGCAAATTTGTGCAGTACTGCGACATAGCGGCGGTCGACAAGGTCTGCCATGACGACCTCGAGACGGTTTGCAAAAACATCCGCGAAAAGCTCATAGCGGGCGTTGACAAAAGGCTCGTTGCGGACGCCAAGGTCGGCTTCCTGCTCTCCGGCGGGCTCGACTCCTCCCTCGTCTGCGCAATAGCGGCGAGAAAGAGCAAAAAGCCGATACGCACCTTTGCAATAGGCATGAGCGAGGACGCCATAGACCTCAAATATGCAAAAGAAGTTGCCGACTATATCGGCAGCGACCACACCGAGGTTATCATGACAAAGGAGCAGGTTTTGGACTCGCTCGAGAGCGTCATACGTATGCTCGGCACATTCGATATCACCACTATCCGCGCGAGCATGGGTATGTATCTGCTGTGCAAGTGGATACATGAGGACACCGACATAAGAGTTCTGCTGACGGGCGAAATCTCCGACGAGCTGTTCGGCTACAAATACACCGACTTTGCGCCGAGCGCGGAGGAATTCCAAAAGGAATCGCAGAAGAGAATCAGGGAGCTTCATATGTACGACGTTCTGCGTGCCGACCGCTGCATATCCGTAAACTCGCTCGAAGCGCGCGTGCCGTTCGGCGACCTCGACTTTGTGAAATATGTTATGTCCGTCGACCCCGAGAAAAAGCTGAACACCTACGGCAAGGGCAAATATCTGCTCCGCCACGCCTTTGAGGGCGACTACCTGCCCCACGATATTCTTTTCCGCGAAAAGGCTGCGTTCTCCGACGCGGTGGGTCACTCTATGGTGGACTACCTCAAGGAATACGCCGAGGGGCTCTACACCGAGGACGAGTTTAAAGAGAAGTGCGAAAAGTACACCCACGCGAAACCGTTTACAAAGGAATCCCTGCTCTACCGCGAGATATTCGAAAAGTACTATCCCGATAAATCCGAGATGATTGTCGGTTTCTGGATGCCCAACAAGACCTGGGCGGGCTGCGATGTCAACGACCCGTCCGCCCGCGTGCTCTCGAACTACGGCGAGAGCGGAAAATAAAAAATGTCCCCCGCGCGGAAATTTGCCGTGCGGGGGATTTTGCAAATTGACTGTAAATTGATTTGAATGAAGCGTTTGCCCCGCAAACATGAAATGGCAGCTTCGCTGCCATGAAGTACTCGCTTGACGCTCGTATGAAGTGAAGCGCATGACAGACTTTCGGCGTGACGTCGCCAAACTTCATATGGCGAAGCCATACTTCATTTTTCATGCACCGCAGGTGCGCTTCATTGAAAAAAGCAGCCTGAGAGGCGCACTTCGTAATGAAGTGCGCCTCAGTTATATTCGCCTGACGGCGAGTTGTATTGTACTTCGGACAGTGATATTATGCTTCGCATAGTTATATTGCCTGCGGCAGTTTAATCGGCGAATATAATATCACGAAAGCCGGCAGGCTTTCATATCACTTTCCGAAAGGAAAATATCACTCCGGACAAAGCCCGGAATATCACTTTTGTCAATAGGCACAGCAAGCTTCGGATTTGTCACCAAAATCCCTTATGGATCTTTTGGGGATAGTATAAAAAGAAGGCGGCACAAATTTTGTCCTTATGGAGCCTCTCTTGACGGCTGTCGGTTTGCAGAAAAAACTTGCTTGTTAATGAAGTATTGCCATGAAGCACTCGCTTACGCTCGTATGAAGTGACGCGCACGGCAGGCTTTCGGCGTGACGCCGCCAAACTTCATATGGCGAAGCCATACTTCATTCTTCATGCACCGCAGGTGCGCTTCATTGAAAAAAGCAGCCCGGCGGCTGCTTTTTTCATGGCACCCCCTGGGGGAATCGAACCCTCAACTGCCCCTTAGGAGGGGGCATTGTTATCGTGAGCGAAGCGAACAACAAGGTTCTCAAGCGTCAGCTTGAGGTTCTTATATCCATTCTGTTGCATAAAAAAGCCGTCCGCAAAAAGCGGACGGCTTTGGCACCCCCTGGGGGAATCGAACCCTCAACTGCCCCTTAGGAGGGGGCTGTTATATCCATTTAACTAAGGAGGCATATGCACTTTTCAACGCACAATAGTTTATCAGATAAGCTTTATAAAGTCAAGAAAAACCGACTTCTTAAAGACAAGATAAAAATTTTGGGATAATTGAGCTTTTTGCGCGGTATCATACATACAAATACTTGAATTATTCACATTTATGTTATAAAATAATGAGTGGTGCAAGCGTAAAAAGCTGCAAATCCAACTTTTGAAAGGACGATCAAAATGAGCGCACTTAACAAAAAGTCAGTTAAGGATATCGACGTTTCCGGCAAGAGAGTGCTGGTACGCTGCGATTTCAACGTTCCGCTTCAGGACGGCAAAATCACCTCCGACAAGAGAATCGTTGCTTCCCTTCCCACTATCAAATATCTTATCGATCATCACGCAAAGGTCATCCTTTGCTCACATCTGGGCAGACCGAAGGGCGAGTTCAAGCCCGAGTTCTCCCTTGCTCCCGTAGCCGCAAGACTTTCCGAGCTTCTCGGTCAGGATGTCAAGATGGCTAAGGATGTTATCGGCGACAGCGCAAAAGAGCTTGCCGCAAACCTCAAGGACGGCGAAGTCATGCTCCTTGAAAACGTCCGCTTCCACGCGGAAGAGACCAAGAACGACCCCGCATTCTCGAAGGCTCTCGCCTCCCTTGCGGACATCTATGTAAATGACGCTTTCGGCTCGGCTCACAGAGCTCACTCCTCCACAACAGGCGTTGCCGACTATCTGCCGGCAGTCTGCGGCTTCCTCATTCAGAAGGAGATCGAGTTCATGGGCGGCGCTCTTGAGAATCCGAAGAGACCCCTCGTCGCTATCCTCGGCGGCGCAAAGGTATCCGACAAAATCGGCGTTATCAACAACCTTCTCGACAAGGTCGACGTGCTTATCGTCGGCGGCGGCATGGCCTATACTTTCTTCGTCGCCAAGGGCTATCATGTCGGCACCTCCCTGTTTGAGGCCGACAAGGTCGAGCTTGCCAAGGAGATGATGAAGAAGGCAGAGGATAAGGGCGTTAAGTTCCTTCTCCCCGTTGACAATGTTATCAGCAACGAGTTCGCAGAGAACGCCGAGTACAAGACCATTAACTCCGACGAGTTCCCGGACGGCTGGATGGGCATGGACATCGGCCCCAAGACCCGCGAGCTGTTCGCAAACGCCATAAAGGGCAGCGGAACCGTTATCTGGAACGGCCCGATGGGCGTCTCCGAGTGGGATCACTTCGCAGGCGGCACCATTGCCGTTGCAACCGCGGTTGCCGACAGCGGCGCTATCTCCATCATCGGCGGCGGCGACTCCGCTGCGGCTGTTCAGAAGCTCGGCTTCGCCGACAAGATGAGCCATATCTCCACCGGCGGCGGCGCGTCTCTCGAGTTCCTCGAGGGCAAGGAGCTGCCCGGCATCGCTGCGCTCAACGATAAATAATTATCCGCAATTTTCAGCCCGCGGGCGGCAAACCCGCGGGATTTTTCAGGAAGAAAGGAAGTTTCAGCATGAATAAGCAGCTCAGAAAACCCGTTATCGCGGGCAACTGGAAAATGAACAACACCCCCGCCGAGGCTACCGCTCTCATAGAGGCTCTCAAGCCCCTTGTCAAGGACGCCGACTGCGAGGTCGTCTGCTGTGTCCCCTACATCGATCTCTATGCGGCTCTTGAGGCCGCAAAGGGCAGCAACATACAGATAGGCGCGGAGAACTGCCACTGGGCGGAGAAGGGCGCTTTCACAGGCGAAGTCAGCGCGAAGATGCTCAAGGCCGCGGGCGTACCCTATGTTATCATCGGCCACAGCGAGCGCAGACAGTACTTCGGCGAGACCGACGTCACTGTCCGCAACCGCGTCAGAGCAGCTCTCAACGAGGGCCTCAAGGTCATCCTCTGCGTGGGCGAGGTTCTCTCCGAGCGCAAGGACGGCATAACCTCTCAGATAGTCTGCGCGCAGACCGAGATAGCTCTCGGCGGAGTATCCGCAGAGGAGCTCAAGAACATCGTCATCGCCTATGAGCCCGTCTGGGCTATCGGCACGGGCGAGACCGCAACTCCCGAGCAGGCCAACGAGGTCTGCGCCGTTATCCGCTCTCTTATCGAGAGACTTTACGGCAAGGACGCCGCGGACGCAGTTGTTGTCCAGTACGGCGGCTCGATGAACGACAAGAACGCCGCGGAGCTGCTCGCTCAGCCCGATGTTGACGGCGGCCTTATCGGCGGAGCTTCGCTCGTAGCCGAGAAGTTCACCGCTATAGTCAACGCCGCAAGCGCAAAATAAACAAGCTTTGCCGCCGGTCGGTCATATGCCGCACCGGCGGTAATTGAAAGGAAAGTTAAAATGAGTAAAAAGCCTGTGCTTCTTTGCATCATGGACGGCTTCGGCAATAACCCCGACTCCTACGGCAACGCCATAGCCGCGGCGAAGAAACCGAATCTTGACAGAATATTCGCGGAAAATCCGATGACATATATCGGCGCATCGGGTCTTGATGTCGGTCTGCCCGACGGACAGATGGGCAACAGCGAGGTCGGTCACACCAATATAGGCGCCGGCCGCGTTGTGTATCAGGAGCTCGTGCGCATAACCAAGGCTATAGAGGACGGCTCGTTCTTCAAGAATCCCGCTCTCGTCGACGCCATGGAGAACTGCAAAAAGAACGGCTCTGCGCTCCACCTTGCGGGTCTGCTCTCAAACGGCGGCGTGCACAGCCACAACACCCACCTCTATGCGCTGATTAAGATGGCCAAGGATTTCGGCATAGAGAAAGTTTTTGTCCACTGCCTTATGGACGGACGCGACGTCTCCACGACCTCCGGCAAGGGCTTCATCGAGGAGCTCGAGCAGAAGATGAAGGAGATAGGCGTAGGCAAAATAGCTACCGTCGAGGGACGCTATTACGCCATGGACAGAGAGCGCAAGTATGACAGAGTCGAAAAGACCTACCGCGCCATGACGAGCCTTGACGCTCCGAAATTCGACGACGCGGCAAAGATGATGGAGAAGTCCTATTCGGACGGCGTGACGGATGAGTTTATCGTCCCGTGCGTGAGCAAGGACGCCGAGCCCGTCAAGGACGGCGACAGCATTATTTTCTTCAACTTCCGCCCCGACAGAGCGCGAGAGATAACAAGAGCCTTTGTTGACCCCGCTTTCGACGGCTTCAAGCGCGAGAAGGAGCCGAAGGTATTTTATGTCTGCATGACCCAGTATGACGCGGATATGCCCAACGTCGAAGTGGCTTTCAAGCCCGAGAGAATAGACATGCCTCTGGGCGAGGTGTTCAGCAAAGCGGGACTTCGCCAACTGAGAATCGCCGAGTTCACAAAGTACGCCCATGTCACGTTCTTCTTCAACGGCGGCGAAGAGACGGTCTACGAGGGCGAGGACAGAATCCTCATCGACTCCCCCGACGTTGCGACCTATGACCTCAAGCCCGAGATGAGCGCATATGAAGTCACCGACACGCTCGTTAAGAAGATAAACGAGGACATCTACGACGCGATAATCCTCAACTTCGCAAACTGCGACATGGTCGGTCACACCGGCGTGTTCGACGCGGCCGTTAAGGCTGTTGAGGCTGTTGACGCCTGCGTGGGCAGACTTGTTGACCTTGTAGCGTCCAAGGGCGGCGTAACGCTCATCACAGCGGACCACGGCAACGCCGACCGCATGATAGGCGACGACGGCAAGCCCTTCACCCCGCACACGACGAACCCCGTTCCGTTCGTTGTTGTCGGCTATCCCTGCAAGCTCCGCGAGGGCGGCAAGCTCGGCGACATAGCGCCGACCATGCTCGAGATAATGCATCTCCCGCAGCCCCCGCAGATGACCGGCAAGAGCCTGATAGAGAAGTAAAAAAAATATAACCCCGGAGTTTTCAAAAAGCTCCGGGGTTTTTTCACAGCTTTATCTGTCTGTAGGCGATATGCTCGCGGTCGTAGGTATAGGTTATGTGCAATATTCCGTCCCGCTCGGTTATCGCGGGATAGGAGAACTCGCCGCCCTCTCTGTCCTCAAGGCGCAAGAGCCGGGTGAACGTCTTTCCGCCGTCCTCCGAGACTAATAAATCGAGCGGCGAACGGCTGCCCCAATTCTTCTTCACCGGGTTGCACACGAGGTAAAGCTTCCCGTTTTCGGCTCCGACAAGGTCGATGCCGCTGTTGTTATTGGGCAGTTTCGTGCGGTAAGCCATGCACCATGTCTCGCCCTCATCGGAAGAATCGCTGCGGTATATCCTGCCGCGCGAGGTTCTTGTCAGCATATGCACGCCGCCGTCCTCGCTCTGCCACAGAGTCGGCTGAATCATCGGAACATAAAAGCCCCTCAGGGACTTTGTCGGCACGGTGCGCATCCGCTTCCAGGTGCGGCAGTCGTCATCCGAGATATCAACAAAGCAGACCCAGAGCGTGTTTCTCTCATCCGAGGCGGGCGCTATTACCCTGCCGCTTCCGAGTCTTATCGGCTTATTCTTGACGGGTCCTCTGCCTCCGCCGATATCTTCGGGCACGAGCTCGGCGGGCTCAGTCCAATCGACTCCGTTATCGGAGAGCGAAAAATATGTTTTCCACATCGGTATCTTTTTGCCGACCTTGAAAAAGAGCATGATTTTTCCGTCCTCGCGCTCAAAGAGCACGGGGTTCCAGTGCGGAACCTTCACGTCCGCGCTGACCCTCACGGGCTCGCTCCAGCCGTTCTCACCGCGCACGCTCGTCAATATGTCGACGTCGTCCGCGCTCTCCTTGGTGCCGGCAAACCATGCGGCAACGACTCGGCCGTCGGCAAGCGGCAGGACAGTTGATGCGTGGCAGCTCGCCGTCGGTTTGTTTTCAAATATAAATTCCCTGATATTTTCCAAAGCTTATCCCTTACCTTAACTTTTTTACTGCTATAATTATAGGTTCAAAAAGCCGGGAATGTCAACCGCCGACGGAAAAAACAAAGCTTTTAAAAACAATATTTTTCGTTTATCGAACCGTTTTGCCTTTTTACGGCGATTTCTCTAAAACTTTATCTCAATCATTGACAGTATTGCCATTAAATGGTATAATATAGTCGAAATAGGGTTTAGAGTATTCGGGAGGTTAAAAAAATGGAATCATTGGGCATCGTCAGAAAAATCGACGAGACCGGGCGCATCGTGCTGCCGAAGGATTTCAGGCGCAGGCTGGCGCTTGAACCCAACGCGGACGCGGTGGAGCTCTTTGCGGACGGGGATCAGATAATCATCCGCAAATATGCCGCGCGCTGCATTTTCTGCGGCTCGTCAGACGACACCTTCGAGTTCGCGGGCAAGCGCGTTTGCAAGGACTGCTCGTCAAGGCTCAGCGAGGTTATCCGTCTGCAGAGCAAGTAAAAATAAGCAAAAATCCGTTGACTGCAAAGCCGACGGATTTTTCTTTTTATATTATAAAAAGCGCTCATATATCAAATTACCGCGCCTCTTGCATATCGTCTTTTTGTCAAAAAGCCTTCAAATCTATTGACTTGATTCTATAATCATGATATATTGACCTTGAAGCTATATGGGTGTAGGGCTTAAAAAGGGGGATTTATTCCGCGGCAAAGGAATTTTGATGCAGCCGACAGTTTCAAATCGAAAAACATATAATCCGCAACGGTTTTGAAGGAGGTCACAATATGTCTGAAAATCCAAACAACGTAACCGCTCCCGTCAACAACACCGCTCCTGTTTCCCAGCTCAGAACAAACAGAGGGCTCGCAAAATTCATCATCCTGTCAATATTGACCCTCGGCATCTACTCGCTTGTCGTTTTTGCCCACATCTCCGAAGAGACGAACGTCGTATGCAGCCGCTATGACGGTCAGAAAACCATGAACTACTGGCTGTTGGTTTTCATCGTCGGCCCGCTTACCCTCAGCATAGCCTTCCTCGTTTGGCATCATAAGCTCTGCACAAGAATCGGCAACGAGCTTAAACGCCGCGGACTTGACTGCAAGTTCGGCGCAGGCGATTTCTGGGGCTGGAGCATACTCGGCTCACTCATCGTTGTCGGTCCGTTAGTGTTCACCTATAAGCTCTTCAAGGCAATGAACACTCTCAACGCGGACTTCAACGAAAAAGGCTGATATCACATTCTCAACTCCCCCCCCTTTAAAAATTTCAGCCGTTACACAAAAATATAAGTAAAAATCCGTCGACTGAAAAGCCGACGGATTTTTATGTCTCGCAAGCCCGCGTCCATATCATAAAGAGACGCCGACATTAGAGGAACATTTGAAAGACATAGAATCGACCTATGGCTCACAGGTCGGTTTTTTGTTATTGCAAGGTTTCGTTTCTCGGTTCGATAAATTGGGGCTCGGCGAAGCCGAGACTGAGGGTTTATTGTACAGATGCACCCACTTTTTCTCGACCTTTTTGTTTCTCAATGCTTTGTAGGGTGCGGCGACTCGACGCACCGCTGCCGCGACAGCGGCACATGGGGACAAATGTCAAAGGGTCGTCGAATCGCCGACCCCTACAAACAAAGCTTTCCGCAATTTTCTTGTTCCTTGCAGGGGCGAGCTTCGCTCACCTGTTATAATCACCGCATGAACCGCGGGCAGGAGCTGCGTTTTGCAAGCTCCCGACAGTATCCCGGGAGCTCATTTTTCATTTTATTCCGCCTCTTCGATGATCCCGTAATAGCGCGCAAACCAGTAGGGGTGGGTGTAGTTCGTGCAGGCCGAAAGGTACATCCCGTGGTCGTCGCCCGTGCCGGGGAACATCGTAAATGCCGTCGGGTCGTCGGACTTTGTGAACAGCCGCTCAGCCTCGCCCGCTATGCCGGAGTCCGCAATAAAGCGGTTGCTGTCGCAGCCGATTATTCTCCTCTCGTGCGCCGGGAGCGGACTGCAGAGCTGCGGAATCATGCCGACCTCCGTCGGGCGCATATCCCAGTCGAGGTCGCGCCAGCTGTTGTAAAGCGTCCAGAGAACCTGATCCATCGGGTAGTCGGCGAGCTCGTCTACCGAGGCCTCGATGTCGCACTGCTCGCCCGTGCACGCGCCGTAGACGAAGTTAAAGAACGCGTTGCGCTCGGCCTTTTCGTCATCCCAGTGGTGCGTCAGTCCCATGGCGAATACGGAGCGCAGCTTCGGGTCTTCGACATAGCGCATGAGCAGCGATATCATGAGAAAATCGTGGTTATCGTCTATATGGAGCAGGTGCCCGTCGAGTATTTTATACTGCATGAGATTCATGGCGAAATGCTTGTCTTTGATAAGATACTCGAATGCGTCCTCGTATCTTTGTTCGCCGGTCATGTGGTATCCCGCCTTGAGGAAGGTCAGAATCTGAAGCGAGTTCGTGCCCTTTTCATATATCCACTTGTGGTCGTTGTTGAGCAGGTCGGGGTCCCAATTTGCCCATGTTGTCGGCACGCCGTCGGTATCGACGAGCCTGAACTTATTGTCAAGAATATGGTCGAGTATTTTCTTGACGACCGAAGCTATCAGCTTTTTCTCCTCGTCGTCCGCGACGAGATCGAAGTAGTTCGAATATGCGTAGAAGTGCCCCACCATCTCATCGGACGAGGTCTCACCGAGCCACTCAAGCTCGTTGCCGTCCTTGTCGGCGGTGTGGTGCCACTCATGGCGCACACCCGTGCCGTAGCCCGCCTCGTCGCTGTATCTTATCGCGCGGGCGGTGAATCCCTCAATGCCCGTTATTTCCGTGAGCTTTATCATGGCGAGCAGCGAGCGGTGAGCCGCGGCGCGAACCTCGGGGTCTTTTGTGCAGGCATATTCAAAGCACAGCGCGCCGAGATAGAGCCCCGTCCAGAGCCCGTCGTTGTCGCCCGTGCAGACATAGCCCTCGTCCTCGGACACAACGCCCTCATGCTCGAGTGCGCGCTCGAGGACAAAGCCGTCCTTGCGGACATTGTATTTTTCGCTGAATGCGCGAAGGCGCTTCGCCTTCTCTTCGAGCGTCATCAGCTCTGTCTTGAAAACGCTTATGCCGCCCGAGGCGGTGGAGACGCAGAAGCCGCCGTCCGGCGAGAGGACAATCCCCGTCGCGTGCATATCAGGCAGCCAGCGCTTGTAGCCGTAATAGGAGAGCTTGCCGTTATGGAGGATGATGAGCCCGCAGGAGGTAGTGAAGTATCTTCTGCCCTCGCTGTCGGTAGCCATACCGGTTATCTCGCCCTTCGGAAGAGCGGCTATCTTCGAGCTGTCGAGCCAATAGCTGTTGTCGTCGTAGACGCACACTCCCTTATCCGTGCCTATCCAGACGTCGCCTGCGGGGTCGATGTCAAGGCAGGATATATTGTCGCTGAGTATCCCGGTCACGCCCTCCATGAGCTCGGACCAGTGCCAGCGCTTGCCGACGAGCGCGTGAAGTCCGTCGCTCTCCGTTCCGACATAGACCTTGTTGTTGCCGCAGACGGCTATGCAGCTGCCCTTGCCGGGCACGCCGATTTTGAGATCGTGATCTTCAGCGCCATGCGGAAAGCGGTAGAGCACCGTCTCTGTGAGTATCCAAGTTACACGGTCGCAATCCTGTCTCATGGCGACCGTTTCGGACGAGAACTCGCGGGACGAGACGCGCTTCTTTCCGTTTAATTCAACGAGCGTCTTGCCCGCGCCGACAAAAATATGTCCATCGTCAGCGCAGAAGAGCATGGATATCGCCGCGTCCTCAATGCCTATATCCACTGCCGTTATTTTATCTCCGTTTATTTTCGAAAGTCCTCTGTCGGTTCCTACATAGAGACTCCCGTCCGCGCCGTAGCAGAGTGCGGTTATGTTATCCGACGCAAGCCCGTCGGCGGAGGTGAACACCGTCCTCGTCAGCTGCGGAAACTCACCGAGGCGGCATACCGTGTTGCGCTTTTTCATTTATCTGCTCCTTTTATAAAAATTAAGCCGTGCATTGGCACAAATACCAACAATAATTATATCGGAATGTGCATTTTTTTCAAGAGCAAATACAAAAAAGAGTGATTTTTCTATTGCATTTTTATATATTGTGGAGTAAGATAGCGGTGTCAGAAAAGAATCATATCCGGAAGGTGGAAAAAATGTTTACTGATAAGCCCGAGAGCTACCGAGGAGTATATTCGCTCCTGCTCACTCCGTTCAAGGAGGATAAGTCGATAGATTACGACGTCTATGCGCAATACGTCGAGTGGCAGGTCGAGCGCGGGTCGCATCACCTGTTCTCAGTCTGCGGCAGCTCCGAGATGACGAAGCTCACTCCCGAGGAGAGGGTCAAGTGCGCGACAATCGCCGCAAAGTACTCCGGCGATACGGAGGTTATAGCCACCGCAAACCTTGAGCCTGCATGGCATATGCAGGTCGAAGAGGTCAAGCGCATGGAGCAGACCGGAGTCGACGGACTTGTTTTCGTCTCCAAAGGCTATGCCGACAACGACGAGAGGCTTGTAGGATATCTCAGCGAGCTTGCGGAATATACCTCTCTGCCCATAATCCTCTATGAGTTCCCCGGAATGCAGCCGTGCAATATATCCGGCAAGGCATACGGCGAGCTTGTAAAGACAGGCAGATTTCACGGAATAAAGGATACCACCTGCACCATGGCGGGCATAAAAGACAAGATAGCCGTTCAGGGCGATTCGGCAGTCCTTCAGGCGAACATACCGCTGCTTTTTGATGCATATATGGCGGGCGCGCGCGGCGTTTGCGCTACTCCGACCTCCTGCGGCGCAAATCTGTTTCGCAAGATGTACGATGAGTTCTTCGTCGAGAAGAATATAGCCAAAGCGCGCGAGACCTTCAACGAGATAATCCTGCTCGACAACGCCATAGACAGCGGCTTCAACGCGAGTGCAAAATACCTCGTCGGTCTGCAGGGAGTCCCGATGACCACCGCAACAAGATGCGGCTCGACCCTCAGCGAAGCCAGACGGCGCAGCCTCGAGGCATACTACGAGTACGCGAAAGAGCACGGTATGCTCAAGTAAATTAACGATTAAACGGCTTTTATAAAAACAGCCGTAGACAGAATATTTAAACTAACCGGCCACGGCAATTTTTCCGCCGTGACCGGTTTTGAATTTATGTAATAAGAAAAAATGTAAAATCGGGATTTGTGTGGAAAGGCTGCCGTCAATCAAACAATTTTAATGTTGCAAATAGACATAATCGTGCAGAGGCGCATATTACCGAGCCGATATAAAGTTATATTTTGACAACTGACGCAAAAAAGCAGCGCATCTATATAAACAGTGCGCTGCTTTTCGTTTTTTATGTAGCTCTCATCCGGCCGACGGCGGTTATTTGAACAGCTTTGTGTGCTTCAGTGCCGAATACAGCGGCAGTCCGAGCACGAGGCAGACTGCGAGCTCGCCCGCTCCGACTTCGAGCGCGGATATTGCGAACGCGGTGAGCTTGCCGCCCTCAACGGGGGTCAGCATCACTATCTCGAGTCCGACTATCACGGCGTTAAACAGCACGGGCATAAGCGAGGACAGTACCGGCAGCTTCTTTATCTGCACATTTCTGAGCATACGCCCGGTTATTGCGCCGAGCAGGGTTGCCGCCGAGCCGAAAAGCACATCCCATATGCCCATCGGGCTCGATATGTTGCCTATAATACAGCCTATTGTCAGCCCCGGTATTGCGGCGGGGGTGAGCGTGCAGAGCACGGTCAGAGCCTCCGAGAGCCTGAACTGCACCGGGCCGTAGGCGAGTGAGAACGCGGCGCTTAAATATGTCGCCGCCGCATAGAGCGCAGCGATAACCGCGCTCTCCGTCATGAATCGAACGGAAAGTTTTTTGTTTTTCATTTTTCTGCTCCTTTTGCTGCCATGCAGCGCCTTTAGTTTTGTTCGGCATCGGGCAATGCCTGTCGGGAAGGTCTCGAACCGACATTTTTATTTATATATTAAAGATACTCCGCGAGGTCCTTCATGCTGTTTACTGCGACGCTCGCTTTTATATCCGAATTTTCATATTCCTCTCTCGTTGTGACGCCGCTGAGCACGAGCGCACTCGGTATGCCGTGGGACGCGCCTATTGCGATATCGGTAGCTAAACGGTCGCCGATAAAAGCTATCTCGTCACGCGAGCACGAGAGCATATTTGTGATATAATCGACTGTAGCCGTCATGGGCTTGCCCATAACGAGAGGGCGCTTGCCCGTCGACGCGGCAAAGAGCTCGATCATCGAGCCGGTATCGGGCATGAAGCCGTCCGCCGTAGGGCAGTTGAGATCGGGGTGAGTCGCTATATACTCCGCGCCGTTTGCGATATACTTAGCGGCATTCCAAATCTTCTGATAGGTCAGCGTAGTGTCAAAGCCGAGCACCACGATATCGGGATTTTCTTCCGCAAGATTAACTCCCGCCGCCTTGAAATCGCCCGTCAGGCGGTCGTTGCCCAGAAGATAGACGCTCTTGCCGGGGCGGTGCCTCTTTAAAAAGTCTATCGTAACATGGGACGAGATTATCACGCGCTTTTCGTCGACGGGGAAGCCCATTTTTGCGAGCTTGTCCCTGCACGACTCGACATTGTTCGACGAATTGTTCGTGAAGAAATAGAAGTCCCGCCCGCTCTCGCGCACCTTTTTAAGAAAGCCGTCCGCGCCGGGGATAATGTTTCCGTCGAGATAGAATGTCCCATCCATATCAACAATAAAATACTTCGTTTTTTCAAAAATACTCTTGTCTGCCAAAATTCCACACACTTTCTCTCAAGGCTCGTATATCGAGCGCAGTGTCAGATATTATACCACAAAAACTATAGGTTTTACAACACTTCTTTTTCGTCCTCAGAGACGATTTTTCGACACTTTTGCGATTTATGTCTCGTTGCAGTTTATAAATATTCAACTAATTTTTGAATTTTCAATGAATCTTTTATTTTTACTATAGACTTTTTTCTTCGGATATTTTAAAATTGTATATATAACACGTCGGCTTTGGACCGGCAAAACGGAGGATTAAGAATATGGCAAACCAGAATCTCGAGTTTGGCAACAGACTCAAGACCTTTCGCACCCTTAACGGTCTGACACAGGGGGAAGTGGCCGAGGTGCTGAAGCTTGACCGCTCGACCTACACCTATTATGAAAAAGGCCGCGTTCCGAATCTCGATACTCTCAACAAGCTCTCAAAGCTCTTTAACGTGTCCGTCGCCGAGCTCATCGGCGAGCGCGACGACGGTGCGCTTGACGTTATCAAAAACGCAAGCAGGGAGCTGCACGTTGAGAGCATCTTTTTGAGACCGGACGAAAAACAGCTGATACTCAATCTTCGCCTCTGCTCTGCCTCGGACAGACAGAAGATAGCGGAAAAGGTCAATCAATACGTCGAAAAGAGATCCAAATAAGGACATCGGATGGACAAATTCAAGCTCGAAAACCTCGGCGGCGGAATAACCGCGGTCATCTCGAAGGAATACGGCTTCGGGACGGACGCCCTCCTGCTTGCAGACTTTGCGGCAGTGAGGGAGAATAACCGCTGCTGCGACATGGGCAGCGGCTGCGGGATAATCCCCTTGCTGTGGCTCAAAAAGAATATGAGCAGACCCGTTGCCGCAGTTGAGATAAGCGAGCAGGGCTGCGAGCAGATGAAAAAGGCTGCCGAGGTTAATTCTCTCGGCGGCCGTCTTGAGATATTTAACGAAGATTTGCGCAGGGTGCGCGAATTTCTCCCCGCGGGGGAATTTGACGTTGTGACGATGAACCCGCCCTACAAGGCCGAGGGCGCGGGAATAGTCAGCGCGGACGGGGCGGCGGCGATGGCGCGCCACGGACTGTGCTGCTCGCTCGACGATATGTGCACAGCCGCCGCGTGGCTTTTGAAATTCGGCGGAAAATTCTGCGTGTGTCTGCGCCCCGAGCGGCTTTGCGAGCTGATGTGCAAAATGAGCGCCGCCGGCATTGAGCCGAAGAGGCTCAGAACCGTCTCGAAGCGGGACGGCTTTGCGCCGTGGCTCGTTCTTGTCGAGGGACGGCGCGGCGGAAAGCCCGGAATGACGGTCGAGCCCCAGCTAAACATCTATGACGGGGACGGTTACTCGGAATATATGAAATCGCTCTATTCCGACTACGAACGAGAGCGTGAAAATAATGACCGCGAAAGGAAAAAGACTGACTGATGAGCGCTGTACTTTATGTTGTCGGCACACCGATAGGCAATCTCGGCGACCTCTCCCCCCGCGCAGTCGAGGCATTTGAAAGCTGCGACTTTATAGCCGCGGAGGACACGAGGGTGACGCTGAAGCTCCTCAATTCGTTTGAGATAAAAAAGCCGATGATAAGCTATCATGAGCACAACAGATTCGAGATGAGCCCGCGCATTGTCGCAAGGCTGTTAAACGGCGAGAGCTGCGTGCTCGTCACTGATGCGGGTATGCCCGCGATATCCGACCCCGGCGAGGATTTGGTGCGAATGTGCCATGAGCACGGAATAAAAGTCGAGTCCGTGCCGGGTCCCACCGCTTTTGCGACTGCTCTGGCGATATCGGGTATGCCCTCGGGTCGGTTTACCTTTGAGGGCTTTTTGAGCGTCAACAAGGCGAGCCGCACCGAGCATATACAGAGCATAGTCAAAGAGCCGCGCACCATGATATTCTATGAGGCGCCGCATAAGCTGGGCGCGACGCTGCGTGACCTTGCCGCCACACTCGGCGACAGGGAAATCGCAATAGTCCGCGAGCTGACGAAGATACACGAAGAGGTCATACGCACCACCCTCTGCGCCGCCGCCGAGAAGTATGCGGACGGCGGACTGAAGGGCGAAATAGTGCTGATTATAGAGGGCGCAAAGCCCGAAGAAAAAGAGAAGATGACCGTAGAGCAGGCAGTCGAAGAGGCGAAAAGGTTCGTATCAAACGGCGACTCCGCATCGGAGGCCGCAAAGAAGGCGGCGAAGCTCAGCGGTCTGAAAAAGGGCGACATATATAAGCTTATGCAGGGAGAGAAGGACAATGGCTGAGGCATTAAAGCAATATTGGTATCTGGCTGTCGCACTCGTTGCGGTTGCGATTTTTACCGTCTGGGTCGTCAAAAAGGCTGCCGAGGCGGCTGGCAGAACACGTGCGGAGCGCGAGGCGCAGATGAAGAAGCTGGAATACGAATCGGGCGTTCGCAAGGAGTTCGCCGAGCTCTCCGAGGAGAAGCTCAGAAGCGCCGACAAAAAACGCGCCTTTGACGGCGTTGCGATGAACATTCAGCGCTATCTCGAAAAGCAGAGCAATATGAATGCGGCGTTCGCCGAGCTCCCCGACGCAAAAAAACAGATATACGCGCTCTACTATCTTTTTGATGACTCTCAAAAGGGTCTGAGCGAGTTTTTCAAATGCAATTCCGCTCCCCTGACCCCTGAGGCTCTGAAAGCGGTCGAATCCCTGTTCCCCCGCGATGCGGCCGAGGCGTTTGCCGGCGAGTACCGCGCCTATGACCCCGATGACGAAACTACCTCGCTCATCCCCGCAGAGACAGAGAAAAACGACGAGAAATATGCACAGGCAATGAAGGACTTTGATTTCTACAATGCCGCAGTTGAGTTTATAATAAAAAATCTTAATGATTTTTGCTGAGATCCGACTTATTTTTTATTCAAGGTAAAGTATAATAGACTTGGAGCTCCGCTTTGCGGAGAAAATTAAAATACGGGAGGAACCGGTATGGACTTCAAAGGCAGCAGAACTCAGGCAAATCTCATGGCGGCTTTCGCCGGAGAATCACAGGCAAGAAACAAATACACCTACTACGCCTCAAAGGCAAAGAAGGAAGGCTACGAGCAGATAGCCGCGATTTTCACGGAGACTGCGGACAACGAGAAAGAGCACGCCAAAATGTGGTTCAAGGAGCTGCATGACGGCGCCGTTCCCTCGACCGTTGAGAATCTGCGCGACGCGGCGGCGGGCGAAAACTATGAGTGGACCGAGATGTACAGAGAGTTCGCCGAGGTAGCGCGCGAGGAGGGCTTTGGCCGCATAGCCTCGCTGTTTGAGCTTGTAGGCAGCATTGAAAAGGAGCACGAGGAGCGCTACAACGCACTGCTCGGGAATCTCGAGGAGGGCATCGTTTTCGAGCGCAGCGAAGAGGTCGTCTGGGTATGCCGCAACTGCGGTCACATCCATGTCGGCAAGTCTGCGCCCAAGGTCTGCCCCACCTGCGCGCATCCGCAGGCTTACTTCGAAATCAAAAAGACAAACTATTGATAAGCACGTCAAGCTCTGTCCGCCGTCCTGCGGGCGGAGCTTTTTATTCCCCGAATGCGGACAAAAAAAGTAATAATACAGAAAACACACGATTTATTTGGTTATTTTTTACAAAAAATTTACATTGAATCCTATTTACGTTTGAATAAAGTAGTCAAAAACCGCTTGAAAAAATTTATAATCGAGTGTATAATTTATTTAATAATACATCATTAGAGGAAAGTGAGAACCTTAAATGCTTAATGAGAATATCCCGATGTACCTTTTCCATCAGGGTACAAATGCAAAAGCATATGAGTATCTCGGCTCACACCGCGACGAAGAGGATGAGAATTTTACCTTTTTCCGCGTATGGGCTCCGCACGCCGTTGCCGTTTTCGTCGCCTGCGACAAAAACGAATGGACGGGAGAGGGCTTTGAGCTCAAGCGCATAAACGAACAGGGACTCTGGGAGGGACGCTTCGAGGGCTTTAAGGATTATGACGCCTACAAGTATCTCATCATCGCGCAGGACGGACGCAAGCTGATGAAATGCGACCCCTACGCATTCCACGCCGAGACGCGCCCCGGCACCGCCTCGAAGATTTACGAGCTCGGCGCGTTCGAGTGGACGGACGGCGCATGGCTGAAAAAACGCCGCAGGAAGAATATCTACAGCTCCCCCGTGAATATATATGAGCTGCACGTAGGCTCATGGCAGCGCTATCCCGACGGGAACACGCTCTCCTACCGCGAGCTCGCGGACAGGCTCGTGCCCTACGTTCTCGACATGGGCTATACGCACATCGAGCTGCTGCCGATAATGGAGCACCCGTTTGACGGCTCCTGGGGCTATCAGGTCACCGGATACTTTGCGCCTACCTCGCGCTACGGCACTCCGGACGACTTCATGTATTTCGTTAATAAATGCCACGAAAACGGCATAGGAGTTATATTGGACTGGGTTCCGGCGCATTTCCCGAAGGACTCGTTCGGCCTCTACGAATTTGACGGAGAGGCCTGCTACGAATATGCCGACCCCAACAAGGGCGAGCACAAGCAGTGGGGCACGCGCGTCTTTGACTACGGCAGAACGGAGGTTCAGAGCTTCCTCATGTCGAGCGCGCTGTTCTGGCTCGAGGTCTATCACGTTGACGGACTGAGAGTCGACGCCGTCGCCTCCATGCTCTATCTCGACTACGGGCGCGAGGACGGCGAATGGAGCCCGAACACCTACGGCGGCCGCGAAAATCTCGAGGCCGTGGCATTCATAAAGAAGCTCAACGAGACTATATTCGGCGAGCACGGCGACGTGCTGATGATAGCCGAGGAGAGCACCTCATGGCCGATGGTCTCGAAGCCCGTCTATCTCGGCGGTCTGGGCTTCAACTTCAAATGGAATATGGGCTGGATGAACGACTGTCTGCGGTATTTCTCGCTCGACGGTCTGTTCAGGAAGTTTAATCACGACTGCCTGACCTTCTCGTTCTTCTACGCCTTCTCCGAGAATTTCGTGCTGCCCATCTCGCATGATGAGGTTGTCCACGGAAAATGCTCGCTGATAAACAAAATGCCCGGTACATACGAAGAAAAATTTGCGGGAGTGCGCTCTTTCCTCGCATATATGATGGCTCATCCGGGCAAGAAGCTGCTCTTCATGGGTCAGGAGTTCGGCCAGTTCATCGAGTGGAACTACAAGCAGGAGCTCGACTGGCTGCTGCTCGACTACGATATGCACAGAAAGCTCAAGGAGTTTTCGCGCACGCTCAACCGCTTCTATAAGCGCAACCCGACAATGTGGGAGATAGACTACAGTTGGGAGGGCTTCAGCTGGATATCCAGCGACGACAGCGCAAACTCCGTCATAGCCTTCCGCCGCATTGACAAAAGCGGCGACGAGCTGATAGCCGTGTGCAACTTCACTCCCGTCACGCGCGAAAAATACCGCATCGGAGTCCCCGAAAAGGGCACCTACCGCATAGTCCTCAACACGGACAGCACCGAGTTCGGCGGCAGCGGCACGAAGATGCAGAAAACCTACACGTCTAAACCGATCCCGATGCACTCGTTCGAGCAGAGCATCTCGCTCACTCTCCCGGGTCTGTCGGTCGTTTATCTGAAAAAACAAGGCAAGAAAACTAATAACAAGGAGGAATAAGTATGGCCAGAAAAACAGAATGTATCGCTATGCTGCTCGCCGGCGGTCAGGGCAGCAGGCTCGGTATTCTGACCAAAAATATGGCAAAGCCTGCCGTCCCCTACGGCGGCAAGTACAGGATAATCGATTTTCCGCTGTCGAACTGCGTAAACTCCGGCATCTACACCGTCGGCGTGCTCACGCAGTATCAGCCGCTCGAGCTCAACGATTATATCGGCAACGGCCAGCCGTGGGATCTTGACAGGGAGAACGGCGGCGTGCATATCCTCTCGCCCTACCAGCAGATAAAGGGCACCGAGTGGTACAAGAACACCGCCAACGCCATATATCAGAACATAACGTTTATCGACCGCTATTCGCCCGAATATGTCCTTATCCTCTCCGGCGACCACATCTATAAGATGGACTACTCGAAGATGCTCGCCTATCACAAGGAGAAGAACGCCGACTGCACGATAGCCTCGATTGAAGTCCCGTGGGAGGAGGCCTCCCGCTTCGGTCTGATGTTCGTCAACGACGACGGCTCGATATCCGAGTTCGAGGAGAAGCCGAAGCACCCGCGCAGCAACAAGGCCTCGATGGGCATATACATATTCACCTGGAGCAAGCTGCGCCGCTATCTTCTCGAGGACGAGGCCAACCCGGACTCCGGCAACGACTTCGGTCACGATCTCATCCCCGCCATGCACGCTGCGGGTGAACGTCTCTTCGCCTATCAGTTTGACGGCTACTGGAAGGACGTCGGCACGATAGACAGCCTCTGGGAGGCAAACCTCGACCTGCTCAACCCCAAGGTGGACCTCGACCTGAGCGACCCGTCGTGGAAGATATATTCCCGCACCCCGACCGCCCCGCCGCACTATGTCTCGCCCGACGCAAAGGTTCAAAACTCCATGCTCACGGAGGGCTGCGAGATATCCGGCGATATCGACTTCTCCGTTATCTTCGCGGACGTTACGGTTGAAAAGGGCGCCGTGATAAGAGACTCGATAATCATGCCCGGCACGGTTATAAAGTCCGGCGCGGTGGTTCAATATGCCATTGTCGCGGAGAACGCGGTTATCGAGGAAAACGCCGTCGTCGGCGAGCGACCCGAGGCCATGGATGACCTCGACAAATGGGGCGTCGCCGTTATCGGCAAGGGCGTTACGGTCAAAAAGGGCACGAGGATAGAGCCCAAGGCCATGTATGACGGAGAAAAGGAGGACGGACGCAAATGAGAGCCAACAATGTTCTCGGCATAATATATGCCAGCACCTATGACCAGTCGCTTCCCGAGCTCACAAATATGCGAACCATGGGCTCCGTCCCGTTCGGCGGAAGATACAGGCTCATAGATTTCCCGCTTTCCAATATGGTGAACTCCGGCATCTCCAAGGTCGGCGTTATAACCAAGAGCAACTATCGCTCGCTCATGGATCACCTCGGCACAGGCAAGCCGTGGGATCTGTCGCGTAAGCGCGAGGGTATGTTCATTCTGCCGCCGTTTAACTCCGCGGAGGACTCCGGCGGACTGTTTGCAAACAGAATAGACGCGCTCGTCGGCTGCGCCTCGTTCATATCGAGCTCGACCAACGAATATGTTCTGCTCTGCGACTGCAACACCATCTGCAATATAGATATCAACCTGCTCTTCGACGCGCACGAGCAGAGCGGCGCGGACATCACCGCCGCCTACTGCCACGGCACCGTCCCGGCGCTTAACAACACCATGACCTTTGACCTCGACTCCGACGGCAGAATAAAGGAGATTGCCATTTCCTCCGTCGGCGGCGAGGAGGGCGACTACTCGCTCAACGTGTTCCTGCTCAAGAAGTCACTGCTTGAAAGACTTATCTCTCAGGCGGCAAGTATGCACTACACAGACTTTGAGCGCGACCTTATTCAGGCGAATGTCGGCGTGCTGAAGATCTGCGGCTACAAGACGGAGGGCTTTGTCGTCACTCTCGACTCGCTCAAGAGCTTCTATGACGCCAATATGGCTCTGTTGGATCTCAACAACCGCTCCGAGCTGTTCTGCAGAGAGCGCCCCGTATATACAAAGGTACGCGATGAGGTCCCGGCTATTTACGGACTCGGCGCGGCGGTCAAAAACAGCCTCGTAGCCGACGGCTGCAAGATAGAGGGCACGGTTGAAAACAGTATCCTCTTCCGCGGCGTCACGATAGGCAAGGATGCCGTGGTCAAAAACTCCATCATCATGCAGGGCGCATACATAGGCTCCGGCGCAACGCTCAACAGCGTGATAATGGATAAGATCTCTATAATTAAACCCGACAAATCACTCTGCGGCACAAATACCTTCCCGGTATATGTCGGCAAGGGCATAGTGGTTTGAGCGAAAGGGGAATAACAAAATGAAAGTCCTATATGCTGCAAGTGAGGCTCTTCCTTTCATGGCCAGCGGCGGGCTCGGCGACGTTGCCGGCTCTCTGCCCAAGGCGCTGCGCAAGCGTCTTGTCGGCTGCCGTGTTGTTATGCCGCTCTACGGCGGAATAAAGCAGGAGCTGCGCGACCGAATGCAATTTATTACGCATATCACCGTACCCGTCTCATGGCGCAGACAGTACTGCGGCATCTTCGAGGCGAAGGTGGACGGCGTAATCTTCTACTTCATCGACAACGAGTATTATTTCAAGCGCGACGGCATCTACGGCCACTATGACGACGCGGAGCGCTTTGCGTTCTTCTCCCGCGCCGTGCTCGAAATAATCCCGTATATCGACTTCAAGCCCGACGTTATTCATTCGAATGACTGGCAGACGGCTCTCGTCCCGGTCTATTATTCGACGATGTACGCAAACCGCGAGGGCTACGAGAACATAAAAAATATTTTCACCATCCATAACATCCAGTATCAGGGCGTTTACGGCAAGGAGATTCTCGGCGACGTGTTCGGTCTGGGTGAGCAGCACGAGCGTCTGCTCGACTTCGGCGGCAACCTCAACCTGATGAAGGGCGCTATCGAATGCGCCGACGCCGTGACGACCGTCAGCCCGACCTACGCAGAGGAGATACTCGACCCCTGGTTCAGCCACGGGCTTGACCCGATTCTGCGCGAGCGTCAATATAAGCTCCACGGCATTTTGAACGGCATCGACACCGATGTATATGACCCGGAGCATGACGCGGCTATAGCGAAGCCTTTCTCCGCAAAGAATCCCGACGGCAAGAAAGAGGACAAGGCCGACCTTCAGCGCGAGTTCTCTCTGCCCGTGCGCGACGATGTGCCGATAATCGGCATGGTCTCGCGTCTTGTGTCGCACAAGGGACTTGACCTCGTAAAGGCCGTCCTCGACGAGCTGCTGAGCACCACCGACGTTCAGCTCGTTGTGCTGGGTACGGGCGACTGGGAATATGAGAACTTCTTCCGCGAGGTTGAGGCGCGTTACCCGGGAAAAGTCGGGCTGAGAATAGCCTTTATCCCCGACCTTGCGCGCAAGATATACGCGGGCTGCGATATGTTCCTCATGCCGTCCAAGAGCGAGCCCTGCGGACTCTCGCAGATGCTCGCGCTCAGATACGGCACTCTCCCGATAGTCCGCGAGACCGGCGGACTCAAGGACAGCATCACCGACTCCGGCGACGGCGAGGGCAACGGCTTCACCTTCAAGAGCTACAACGCCCATGATATGCTCGGCGCGATACGCAGAGCGTTGGGCGCATACGGGAACAGGAGCTACTGGGATTCGCTCGTTGAGCGCGCGCTCAAATGCGACAACAGCTGGGGACGCTCGGCGAGAGAGTATATGCGCCTCTACAGAGAGACCGTAGGCAAGTAAAATAATTCAAACGGAGGACCGCAGTGACCGCCCGTGCAGCGGACGCCGCGGCCTCTTTTTTTACGGTGAGAAAGTATGGTTATTAAGTCCGACATGATAGACCGTCAGCTTCGCCCGATAGGCGAGGCTATCCGCTTTGTCTGGCCGAGTTTCAGCGAGCGGAAGTTCAAGCTCTGCAATTTTATTCTGAAAAACTTCGGGCGCGGCGCGGACGTTACGCCGTGGAAGATAAAGTGCGAGCAGATAAAAATCCCGCGCGCGGACGGGAGCGAGCTGCGCCTGTGCGTATACTCGCCGAGAAAGCGCGAGGGCGAAATGCCCGGGCTGCTGTGGATTCACGGCGGCGGCTACGCCATGGGCATACCCGAGCAGGATCACGGCTTCGTGCGCTCGTTTGTCGGCGCAACAGGCTGCGTCATGGTCGTGCCGGACTACAAAAAATCGCTCTACGCTCCCTTTCCCGCCGCACTCGAGGACTGCTATCTCGCCCTGCTCTGGCTCAAGGAGAACGGCAAAAAATACGGCATGAGGCGGGACAAGATATTCGTCGGCGGCAACAGTGCGGGCGGCGGGATGACCGCGGCGCTCACGCTCTACGCCCGCGACAGGGGCGAAGTGAACATAGCGTTCCAGATGCCGCTCTACCCGATGCTCGACGACCGCCCGACCGAGACTTCAAAAAACAACGACGCGCCCGTCTGGAACACGAAGTCGAACATAGCCGCGTGGAAGCTCTATTTGGGCGGCGACTACGGCACGGACAGAGTCTCGAAATACGCCGCGCCCGCGCGCGAGACGGACTTTTCCGGTCTGCCGCCGACGCTCACGTTCATTGGCAGCATAGACCCGTTTCTTGCGGAGACAAAGAGCTATGTCGAGGCGCTGCGCGCGGCGGGTGTTCCCGTTGAGTTCAGGATATTCGAGGGCGGATTCCACAGCTTCGATATATATTATTTTGCAAACATCGCCAAGGAGGCGAACAAATTCATTCGTGACGGCTTCAAATATGCTGCGGAGCACTGCTCCGCCCCTCAGCCGGAGGATAAATAAACCGTGGACAGCGGCATATGCCGCTGTCCACGGTTTTTCATATTCGGTTATCTGTTCCAAAGGGCTTTAAATTCATCCTCGCTGTATCCGCGCAGGATATAGTAATACTCCGTTTTGTCTCCGTTTTGCACCTGAACTCCGGGCGCGCCCTTGAGCGTTATACGCTCCTCCCGCCCGTCGGAGTATTCGACGGTGAACATAAAGCTCCAGCCCTTCCAGCCGGAATATTTGAAGAAGCTCTTATAAAGCGTTATGCTGCCGAGCTTCTCCGCAAGCTCGCGGCACTGGCTGTCGGTGAGCACGATTTCATCCGGCGGCGCTTGCGTCACTGTGGATTTCGCGGTGATTTTTGCAACATTTTCGGCGTCGAGGCTTACCGTATGCACGCGGGCAGCGAACACGGCCGAGGCAACGACAAGAATGAGCATAATCGCCGCTAAAACTGTTTTGCGGTGCTTTTTCATATGCTGCTCCTTTCTCTGTGTCCCGTGGATTACCCTTCTCTGATTAAATCCTAACATATTTATTGCGTTCTTGCAACTTGTTTGCAAAAAACAACGCCGCAGGGAAAAACCTCTGCGGCGTTGAAAATCAATTTTTTATCTCTTCAGGCTCAGCTCAGACGAGCTCGATGATGCACATCTCTGCTGCGTCTCCTCTGCGGGGACCTGTTTTGATTATGCGGGTATAACCGCCGTTAACGTCCTTATATTTCGGGGCGATCTCATCAAAGAGCTTCTTGGCAACATCCTCTTTGGTGATGTATGCCATGACTTTGCGCTTCGAGTGAAGTGAGTTGTCCTTAGCTATGGTGATCATCTTCTCGGCCATAGCGCGAACTTCCTTAGCCCTTGTAACGGTGGTCTCGATCCTGCCGTTCTCGAAGAGATATGTGACCATACCTCTGAGCATAGAAATACGGTGATCCGTAGTTCTACCAAGTTTTCTGGTTCCGGGCATTTTATTCACACTCCTTTACCGTAGTGAGTCTTATTCCTCTTCCTTGCTGAGGCTCAGGCCCATGGATTTGAGCTTAGCGATAACCTCGTCAAGGGATTTTCTTCCGAGGTTGCGGACTTTCATCATGTCCTCCTCGGTCTTGCTGATCAGATCTTCAACAGTGTTAATGCCGGCTCTCTTCAAGCAATTGAAGGAACGCACAGACAGGTCAAGCTCCTCAATAGTCATCTCGAGGACTTTCTCCTTGGCATTGTCGCTCTTGACAACCATAATCTCTGTATCGTACGCCTCATCGGAGAGGTCGCCGAAGAGAGAGAGATGCTCGTTGAGGATCTTGGCTCCAAGGGATACGGCCTCCATCGCATGGATGGTGCCGTCGGTCCACACCTCAAGCGTGAGCTTGTCGAGGTCGGTAACATGACCTACGCGGGTGTTTTCGACTGTGTAGTTGACCTTTAACACGGGTGAATAGATCGAGTCGATGGCGATAACGCCTATAGTGGGCGGGAACTTCTCCTTATTGCGCTCGGCCGAATAATAACCTCTGCCCTTGTCGCAGACGAGCTCCATGTGGACGTTCGCGCTGCTGTCAAGAGATGCAATATGAAGCTCCGGGTTGAGGATCTCAACCTCAGAATCCGTCTGAATGCTGCCTGCGGTGATCTCGCACTCGCCGGAAGCGTCTATATAGACAGTCTTAGGACCATCGCCGTGGATCTTGAGTATGACATCCTTGAGGTTGAGGACGATCTCCGTGACGTCTTCCTTGACGCCGGGAATCGTTGAAAACTCGTGCAGGATACCATCGATCTTAACGGAGATGATAGCATATCCCGGAAGTGAAGAGAGCAGGACGCGGCGCAGGGAGTTACCGAGGGTCGTTCCGTAACCTCTCTCAAGGGGTTCTACGATAAACTTGCCGTAGGTTCCGTCGGGCGTAATGCCTTCTGTTTCGATCTTGGGCTTCTCGATTCCGATCATTCAAAACCCTCCTTTTTATAAAACGCGGCAAGGCCGCTGAAAGAGTATTGCTCAAAAACAAGCCGTTTAAGCGGCATTATTTCGAGTACAACTCGACGATAAGATGCTCTTCGACGGGAACCATGATCTGGTCTCTCTCGGGAAGGGCGACGACCTTAGCGGTGAGCTTGTCGGCGTCAGCCTCGAGCCATGCGGGCACGGGACGGGCGGCGTTAGTCTCAAGAACAGCCTTGATCTTGTCGCTCTCTCTGCTTCTCTCCTTAATCGAAACAACATCGCCGGCTTTAAGAAGGTATGACGGGATGTCAACTTTCTTGCCGTTTACTTTATAATGGCCGTGAACAACGAGCTGTCTTGCTTCGGCTCTGGAGTTAGCCCAGCCGAGAAGATAAACTACATTGTCAAGTCTGCTCTCGCAGATACGAAGAAGGTTTTCACCGGTGACACCCTTCTTGCGCTCAGCCATGAGGAAATACTTGTGGAACTGGCCTTCCTGAATACCGTAGTAACGCTTAGCCTGCTGCTTCGCTCTGAGCTGCAAACCGTATTCAGAGGTCTTTTTGCGGCTCTGGCCGTGCTGACCGGGGGCATAAGAACGGCGCTCAAAAGCGCACTTGTTGCTGTAGCAGCGCTCACCCTTGAGGTAGAGCTTCTTGCCCTCGCGGCGGCACATCTTGCAGACCGCACCTGTATATCTTGCCATGTGTTACACCTCCTAAAATATTGGTTACACGCGCCTTCTCTTGGGCGGGCGGCAGCCGTTATGGGGAATGGGAGTCGTGTCCTTAATAAGGGTGACTTCAAGACCCGCCGTCTGCAACGCTCTTATAGCAGCTTCTCTGCCGGCTCCGGGGCCCTTAACATAAACCTCAACCGTCTTCATACCGTGCTCCATAGCAGCCTTGGCAGCTGTCTCTGCGGCAGTCTGAGCAGCAAAGGGAGTAGATTTTCTTGAGCCTCTGAAGCCCATTTCACCGGCACTTGCCCAGGAAACAGCGTTGCCCTGAGTGTCGGTTATAGTGACGATGGTGTTGTTAAAGGTGGATTGGATATGGACTGCACCGCGCTCAATGTTCTTGCGCTCTCTGCGCTTACGGGTGCCTGTTGCTTTTTTGCCGGAAACTTTGGTAGCCATATTATCCCTCCTTGATTACTTCTTCTTGTTAGCAATGGTCTTCTTGGGACCCTTGCGTGTACGGGCATTGGTCTTCGAACGCTGACCTCTTACCGGCAGGCCCTTGCGATGACGGACACCGCGGTAGCAGCCGATTTCAACGAGTCTCTTGATATCGAAAGCGGTCTCACGGCGAAGGTCACCCTCGACCTTGCAGTGATGATCTATATACTCACGAAGCTTAGAGACGTCATCCTCGGACAGGTCCTTGACTCTTATATCGGGATTAACTCCTGTTGCGGCGATAATATCGCTTGCGGTTTTGCGACCGATGCCGTAGATATAGGTCAGAGCGATCTCGACTCTTTTCTCTCTAGGCAGGTCAACACCTGAAATACGCGCCATTTGTCAGTTGCACCTCCATTGAATGGTTTGCGTCATTAGCCCTGACGCTGCTTGTGCTTGGGATTTTCACAGATGACCATTACTTTTCCCTTGCGCTTGATTATCTTACACTTTTCACACATTTTTTTGACAGAAGGTCTGACTTTCATTAGAATACCCTCCTTTTACTTGGAACGCCATGTTATGCGGCCCTTCGTCAGGTCGTATGGCGACATTTCGACCGTGACCTTATCTCCCGGAAGAATGCGGATGTAGTTCATCCTGAGCTTACCGGAGATATGAGCCAATATCTGGTGGCCGTTTTCCAGCTCGACCGTAAAGGTCGCGTTGGGCAGGGCCTCTACTACCGTACCTTCAATCTCGATCATATCCTGCTTTGACATATACTGACCTCCCTACAATGATGCAGTCTCATCCTCGAGCCTTCTGAGCGCACGGCGCAGACGGCTGTCAAACGCCAGCTCCTCCTGCGTTACACGCAGCGAGGTCGGCTCGAGATGCTTGGGATTTTTGATTTTGGGTCTGAGGAGCTTTCGCTCCTTACCGTCGCAGACCTCGACACCGCTTGACGTAACGGCTGTGACTGCAAGCAGTCTGCCCTTATCGCGTCCGGCCGTCGATCTGACGACGCAGCCTCGTTGAAAGCTCATCATTAATCCTCCGCTTAAAGCTGAGTCATTATCTTCGGCCCGTCAGCCGTTATGGCGACGGTGTGTTCGAAATGAGCCGAGAGTTTGCCGTCTTTGGTTCTGACCGTCCACCCGTCGGGTTGAGTACGGATGGCCGCAGAGCCCTGATTTATCATCGGTTCGATGGCAATAGTCATGCCGGGCAGCAGGCGAACGCCTCTTCCTGGCGTGCCGAAATTCGGTACGCTGGGATCCTCATGGAGATTAGCACCCACGCCGTGGCCCGTGTATTCGCGAACGACGGAGAAGCCGCGCTCCTCGCAGTAGCTCGCAATAGCGAAGCCTATATCGCCGAGTCTGCCGCCTGCAACAGCCTTACTGATGCCTTCATAGAGGCTCTCTCTGGTCACGTCGCACAGCCGCTTCGCCTCGGGGGAAATGTCCCCGCAGGCGAAAGTGGCAGCGTTGTCGCCGGTATAGCCGTTTATCGAAGCGCCGAGGTCAATGCTGACTATATCGCCGCTTTTGATAATACGTCTGTGGCTGGGTATTCCGTGAATGATCTCATCGTTTATGGAAATGCATGCGGTAGCGGGGAACCCGTTATAATTAAGGAACGTAGGCGTGGCCCCTGCTTTGAGAATATATTCGTGTGCGATCTTATCGATCTGAGCGGTGGTAACGCCCGGCTCGACAGCCTCGCCCGCCACTTTTAATGCTCCCGCAGATATCCTGCAAGCCTCTCTCATCAGCGAGAGTTCGTGACTTGTTTTGAGCACTATCATGCTTATCCTCCGTTTTGCCGTTAGTTGCGGCGGGGCTTAATCAAGGAAGCCCTTGTAGTGACGCATCATCATCTGGCTCTCGAGCTGCTTAACAGTTTCAAGAGCAACACCGACAAGAATTATTATCGACGTACCGCCGAGCGAAATGTTCATGCCGTCAGCGTAGCTCGTTGCCTTTGAAAGGATGAGCGTGGTGATCTGCGAGAACAGGATCGGGAAGATAGCGACGACACTCAGAAGGAGAGCTCCGAGAAGTGTGATTCTCGAAATGATCCTTGCGATGTAGTCCGATGTGGGTCTGCCGGTACGGATACCGGGAATCATACCGCCGTTCTTGGCGATGTTCTGCGACATCTCAATAGGATTGTACTGGATGCTCGAATAGAAGTAGGCGAAAGCGATTATCAGTATGAAGTAGATAATGCCGTAAGCCCAGTGAGTCGAGGAGAACACGTTGAAGAAACCGGTCCAGAACTTGCTGGCCGAAAGCTTTGCGGCCGGAATGAACATCTGGATGGTGGGCGGGATGGAAAGAATCGAGCCTGCGAAGATGACGGGCATAACACCGGACATATTGACCTTTATCGGAATATGGGTGTTCTGGCCGCCGTACATCTTGCGTCCGACGACGCGCTTGGCATACTGGACGGGAATGCGTCTCTCTGCATTGTCCATCCACACGATGAATGCTATCATCAGAACAAGGATGACGCAGACAAAGGGTGAGAGGAAGTAGTAGACGCCGCCTCTTGACCAGTAGCTGCCGGTGTCCGTGCCGCCGAAGAGCTGGGTGATGAGCGCGGGGATTCTCGAAACGATACCCGCGAAAAGGATTATCGAGATACCGTTGCCGATGCCCTTATCGTTGATCTGCTCACCGAGCCACATGATAAGCGCGGTACCTGCCGTAAAGCAGAGGATGATGACGATGGCCTGGAAGACCATTGCAAAGCCCGTGTAGGCAGAGCCGTCAGCAGCCGTTGAAAGGTAGCCGGCGCTTCTGATATAGAAGTAGTATGCTACGCTCTGGATGATACCGAGAACAACAGTAACATATCTCGTGATGGAAGCAATCTTCTTCTGACCGTCCTCTTCCTTCGCCAGTCTCTCCAGGGGAGGAATAGCGACGCAGAGGAGCTGCATGATAATCGACGAGTTGATGTACGGGGTGATCGACAGAGCGAACAGAGTACCGTAGTTGAACGCGTCACCGGTCATCATAATGAGGTAGTTGAGGAAGGTGCTGCCCTCCTGAACCAGGTGTTCGCCCTTAACGAGAATGTTTGTGAACGGAACAGGAATAGCGGAGCCGATTCTGAAAATAAGGATTATCAGAGCGGTGAAGAGAATCTTCTTTCTGAGCTCCTGAATCTTCCATGCGTTGACAAAAGTCTTGAACATTTTAGATTACCTCTGCCTTTCCGCCCGCAGCCTCAATCTTAGCCTTGGCGGAAGCAGAAAAAGCATTAGCCTGAACTGTTAGCTTCTTCGTAAGTTCGCCCTGTCCTAAGACTTTGACGCCGTCGAGAGTCTTCTTTACAAGACCGGACTCGACGAGGGCTTCTATAGTTACGGTAGCGCCGTCATCGAACTTGTCGTTGATGGCTGCCACGTTAACAGTTGCGATCTCTTTCGCAAAAATGTTGACAAAACCTCTTTTGGGTATTCTTCTCTGAAGGGGCATCTGGCCGCCTTCGAAACCGATATGCGCGTTGCTTCCGCTTCTTGCCTTCTGGCCTTTATGGCCCTTACCGGCGGTCTTACCCTGGCCGGAAGCAGCGCCTCTGCCTATACGCTTACGCTCTTTGACAGAACCGGGTGCAGGTGAAAGCTCATGCAATTTCATCATTCAGCACCTCCTTGCTCGACTTCGCTCGTCTCGACAAGGTGGGCAAGCTTTCTTATCTTGCCGCGAGTGGCAGCGTTGTCAGGCTGAACTGAAACGTCGCCGATCTTGTGAAGACCGAGTGCATAGGCGGTGGCAATCTGAGGTTTCGTACTTCCGATAAGGCTCTTGACGAGCTTTACGTTAATATCTGCCATTGTTGTCCACCCTCCTTAACCTAAAATTTCTTTTTCCGACTTGCCTCTTATAGCCGCAACTTCATCGACGTTGCGAAGCTGTGCAAGACCGTCAAGTGTTGCTCTGACGACGTTACAGGGGTTGTTGGATCTGAGAGCCTTAGCACGGATGTCTCTGATGCCGACAGTCTCGACGACTGCACGGACAGGACCGCCGGCGATAACGCCGGTACCGGGTGCGGCGGGCTTGAGCAGGACAACGCCTGCGCCGAACTTACCTATAACCTCGTGGGGAATGGTCGTTCCCTTAAGTGAAACCTTCATCAGGTTCTTCTTCGCATCTTCGATACCCTTGCGGATGGCGTCCGGAACTTCGCCGGACTTGCCGAGACCGAAGCCGACGATTCCGTTGCCGTCACCGACGACTACGAGAGCGGCGAACTTGAATATACGGCCGCCCTTAACGGTTTTCGATACGCGGTTGATAGTGACAACTCTTTCTGTGAGTTCATATGCCGATGCATCAATCTTAGCCAAAAGTATCCTCCCTTTCCTTAGAAGTTGAGGCCGCCCTCACGGGCGCCTTCGGCCAGTTCCTGAACACGGCCGTGATAAACGTAGCCGCCGCGGTCGAAAACAACATCGGTTATTCCCTTTTCGGCTGCTCTCTTTGCCAGTGTGATGCCCACCTTGCGGGCTGCGGATTTATTTCCGCCGTAATCCTCAAAATCCTTCTCAACAGTAGAGGCTGAAACAAGGGTCTTGCCTGAAACATCGTCTATGATCTGAGCATAGATGTGCTGCAGGGAGCGGAATACATTAAGGCGGGGGCATTCTGCAGTTCCGGAGATCTTAGCACGCACTCTGGTGTGGCGCTTCTGTCTTGCTTTCTTGCTGTCCGGTCTGTTAACCATAACTTTTCACTCCTTAACCTAAACTTACTTGCCGCCCTTGCCGGCCTTGCCTTCCTTGCGGCGGATATGCTCATCAACATACTTGATGCCCTTGCCCTTATACGGCTCGGGGGGACGCTTCTCGCGAACTTCCGCTGCAAACTGGCCGACCTTCTGCTTGTCGGGACCGGAGATAATGATCTTGTTGGGCGCGGGAACCTCAATGGTGATACCGTCAATCTCGGTCATTCTGACCTGATGCGAGAAACCGATATTGAGGACAAGGTCCTTGCCCTCCTTAACGGCACGGTAACCTACGCCGTTGACTTCAAGCTCCTTCTTGTAGCCCTCGCTGACGCCGGTCACCATGTTGGCGACGAGTGTGCGGGTAAGGCCGTGAAGGGACTTATTGAGCTTTGTGTCGTCGGGGCGCTTAACATGAACGGTTGCGCCGTCAACTTCGACAGACATATTGCTGTGCACGGTTCTGGTAAGCTCGCCTTTGGCACCCTTAACGGTGACAGTGCTGCCGTCCACCTGCACAGTAACCCCTGCGGGGATTGCGATGGGTTTGTTTCCTATGCGTGACATTTACAGCACCTCCTTACCAGATAAATGCAAGGACTTCGCCGCCGACATTGGCCTTGCGAGCATCCTTGTCCGTCATAATGCCCTTGCTGGTTGAGAGGATAGCGATACCGAGACCCTTCATGACTCTGGGCATATCCTCGCAATTGGTATATATACGCAGACCGGGCTTGGAAACTCTGCGCAAACCGGTTATAACCTGTGACTTGTTGGGGCCGTACTTGAGAGCTATCTCGATGACGCCCTGCTTGCCGTCGTCCTCAACCTTGAATCCCTTGATGTAACCCTCATCAAGAAGAATTTGAGCAATCGCCTTCTTCATATTGGATGCGGGAATCTTCACCGTATCATGCTTTGCGGAATTCGCATTGCGGATTCTTGTGAGCATATCGGCGATGGAATCAGTAATTTGCATACTGTTGAACCTCCTTTTGCAATTGCTCTTTTACCAGCTGGCCTTCTTGACGCCGGGTATCTGACCGGCATGAGCCAGCTCTCTGAAGCAGATGCGGCATACTCCGTATTTGCGAAGATAGGCGTGCGGTCTGCCGCAGATCTTACATCTGTTGTAAGCCCTTGAAGAATACTTAGCGGGTCTTGCCTGCTTAACCTTCATGGATGTTTTGGCCACCGTAATTCCTCCTTATTTTGCGAACGGAGCGCCCATGAGAGTGAGCAGCTCGCGTGCCTCTTCATCAGTATTAGCTGTAGTGACAAAGCAAATATCCATGCCTCTGACCTTGTCAATTTTATCGTACTCGATCTCGGGGAATATCAGCTGTTCCTTGATACCCAGAGAATAGTTGCCTCTGCCGTCGAAAGAGTTCGGGTTGATACCTCTGAAGTCTCTGACGCGGGGAAGAGCGAGATTGAAGAACCTGTCAAGGAACTCATACATTCTGTCTCCCCTGAGGGTAACTTTGGCACCGATAACCATGCCTTCACGGAGCTTGAAGTTAGCGATCGACTTCTTTGCTCTGCACATCACGGGTCTCTGACCGGTGATCTGCATGAGGTCGGAGACGACAGAATCAAGAACCTTGGAGTTCTCCTTTGCCTCGCCGCAAGCGATGTTGACCACAATCTTGTCAAGCTTCGGGATCTGCATGACACTCTTATACTCGAACTTCTTCATAAGAGCAGGTGCAACTTCGTTTTTATAGGTCTCTTTTAACCTTGCTGCCATTTGTCATGCTCCTCCCTTATTCGAATTCTGCAAGGCAGTCGCTCTTCTTGCAGGTGCGGACTTTCTTGCCTTTTGCGTTGATCTTGCTGCCGGTTCTGGTGGGTCTGCCGCACTTGGGGCAAACGAGCTGAACCTTGTCTGCATAAAGGGCGCTCTCAGCCTTGATGAGGCCGCCGGCCTCACCCATCTTGCGGGGCTTAACGTGCTTAGTGACGATATTCACGCCCTCGACAATGACCTTACCCTCGGAAGGGCTGACCTGGAGAACCTTGCCTCTCTTGCCGCGGTACTTGCCGTTGATGACGACAACCTCGTCACCGGTCTTAACATGAACCTTATTACTCATCGTTGCACCTCCGCCTTAAAGCACTTCGGGAGCCAGAGAGAGAATCTTGAGATAATCCTTCTCGCGCAGCTCTCTCGCTACCGGTCCAAAGATACGAGTGCCTTTGGGATTTTTATCTTCTTTGATGATAACAGCTGCATTCTCATCGAAGCGAATGTAGGTGCCGTCATCACGGCGAACTCCTTTTGCAGTGCGGACTACGACTGCCTTAACGACCTCGCCTTTTTTAACTACGCCGCCGGGTGCTGCTTTTTTAACCGAAGCAACTATGACGTCGCCGATATTGGCATACCTCCTGCCGGAACCTCCGAGAACGCGAATGCACATGATCTCCTTCGCGCCGGTGTTGTCGGCAACCTTGAGGTAACTCTGTTGCTGTATCACAGTGTCTGCCTCCTTACTGTTACCAAAAAATTATTTAGCCTTCTCGATGATCTCAACTACGCGCCATCTCTTGTCCTTGGACATCGGGCGGGTCTCCATGACGAGGACACGGTCGCCGATTCCGCAGGTGTTGTTCTCATCATGAGCCTTGAGCTTGATGGTGCGGTTAACGATCTTCTTATAGAGCGGATGTCTTACTCTATCCTTGATGGAGACAACAACGGTCTTATCCATCTTATCGCTGGTCACAATGCCAACGCGAGTTTTTCTGAGGTTTCTTTCCATAAGTGTTGACCTCCCTTTCATCACGAATTGGCGCCGTGGAGCTCGATATCGCGCTGAACTGTCTTGATGCGCGCTATGTCCTTCTTAACGGCACTGATTCGCATGGGGTTGTCGAGCTGGTTAACAGCCTGCTGGAAGCGCAGTTTGAAAAGCTCATCCTTTAACTCAAGCAGCTTAGCATCCAGCTCTTTGGCGGAAAGTTTTCTTATTTCACTGGCTTTCATTCCTGTTCACCACCCGTTTCTTCCTTAGTTACAAATTTGCACTTGATCGGGAGCTTATGAGCAGCAAGGCGCATAGCCTCTTCTGCAAGCTCTCTGTCAACGCCGGCAATTTCAAACATGACTCTGCCGGGCTTAACAACGGCAACCCAATATTCGGGAGAACCTTTACCGGAGCCCATGCGGGTCTCGGCGGGTTTCTTGGTTACCGGCTTGTCGGGGAAAATCTTTATCCAGACCTGACCGCCACGCTTGATGTAACGGGTCATTGCGATACGGGCTGCCTCGATCTGGTTGGCGGTGATCCAGGCGGGCTCGAGAGCTACGAGACCGAAATCGCCGTAGGAGACCTTATTGCCTCTCATGGCCTTACCGGTCATTCTGCCTCTCTGTACCCTGCGGTGCTTAACTCTCTTGGGTAACAGCATTAGCGAGCTCCCCCTTCCTTGCGTGATGATCTTCTTCTGCCTGTATTGCTGCGGTTGTCATGAAGAACCTCACCCTTGTAGATCCAGACCTTGACGCCGATACGGCCGTAAGTGGTCTTTGCCTCCGCAAAGCCGTAGTCGATGTCCGCTCTGATGGTCTGCAGCGGGATGGTACCCTCATGATACTGCTCTGTACGAGCTATTTCCGCGCCGCCCAGACGGCCGGAAACCTGAGTCTTTATACCTCTTGCGCCAAGTCTCATGGTGCGTCCGATGGACTGCTTGAGAGCACGGCGGAAGGAAACTCTTCTTTCAAGCTGAGCAGCTATATTCTCGGCGACGAGCTGTGCGTCAAGGTCGGGCTGCTTAATCTCAACGATGTTAAGCGAAACCTCTTTGCCGCCGAGCTTGCTTTCGCAGAGCTTCTTCAGCTTCTCTATCTCAGCGCCGCCCTTGCCTATAACCATGCCGGGCTTTGCGCAGAAAATGTTGATGTTGACTCTCTTGGAATTGCGCTCTATCTCGATCTTGGGCACGCCTGCCGGAGCAAGGAGCTCAAGGAGGAATTCACGCAGCTTGTGGTCTTCAACGAGGGTATCGCCGAAATCCTTGGGATCTGCGTACCAGCGTGACTCCCAGTCTTTAATTACACCGATTCTAAGACCGGTGGGATTAATTTTCTGTCCCATTGTTTAACCTCCTCCTCGCTTATTCCGCTTCCTTGAGCACCAGGGTGATGTGCGACGTCTTCTTGTTGATTCTGAACGCTCTGCCCTGAGCTCTCGCTCTTATTCTCTTGAGGGTCGGTCCCTGACCTACAGTGCACTCGCTGATGTAGAGATTGGAAGTGTCCATGTTCTTATTCTCAGCGTTCGCTATAGCGGACTTCAAAAGTTTAAGAAGCGGTTCACACGCAGCCTTGGGCGTGTGTTTGAGAATTGCCAGCGCTTTGTCTGCCGGCTGATTGCGGATAAGGTCGAGCACTATCTGAACCTTGCGGGGAGCAATGCGCACATAGTTTGCCTTAGCCACTGCCTGAGGCATTGTATTATCCTGCATTGTTACACACTCCTTTCGACTGATTATTTACCGTTATTTGTTGTTTTGGAACCCGCATGACCCTTGAAAGTTCTGGTCGGTGCGAATTCACCGAGTTTATGTCCAACCATATCCTCTGTTACATACACGGGGACATGCTTGCGTCCGTCATGAACAGCGAAGGTGTGGCCGACAAATTCGGGAAAGATTGTGGAGCTGCGGCTCCAGGTCTTGAGAACCTGCTTGTTGCCGGTCTTGTTCATCTCCACGACTCTCTCGAGCAGTTTAGGCTGCACGAAAGGTCCTTTTTTAACGCTTCTGCCCATTATTTCTGCTCCTTTCTCGACTTACTTGCCGTTGCGGCGCTTCACGATAAGCTTATCGGAGGCCTTCTTGGTGTTTCTCGTCTTATAGCCGAGTGCGGGCTTGCCCCACGGAGTGCAGGGACCGGGTCTGCCGATCGGGCTCTTGCCCTCACCGCCGCCGTGCGGGTGGTCGTTCGGGTTCATGACGGAGCCGCGGACGGTGGGTCTCCAACCGAGGTGACGGTTGCGGCCTGCCTTACCGATCTTAACATTCTCGTGGTCAACGTTGCCGACCTGACCGATTGTTGCCATGCAGGAGGCGGGAACGTTTCTCAGCTCGCCCGAGGGCAGACGAAGAAGGGCGTATGTGCCTTCCTTAGCCATGAGCTGTGCGGAGTTGCCCGCCGCTCTTGCCAGCTGACCGCCTCTGCCGGGATAAAGCTCAACATTGTGAACGAAGGTACCGGTGGGGATGTTGGTCAGGGGAAGTGCGTTGCCGACCTTGATATCGGCGTCGGGTCCTGCGACAACCGTGTCGCCCACCGAGAGGCCTGCGGGAGCGATGATGTATCTCTTCTCGCCGTCGGCGTACTCAAGCAGAGCTATATGAGCTGAACGGTTGGGATCGTACTCAAGTGTTTTAACAGTCGCGGAAACATCGAACTTATCGCGCTTGAAGTCGATTATACGATACTTTCTGCGATTTCCGCCGCCGCGATGGCGAACGGTGATTCTGCCGTAGCTGTTGCGTCCGGAATTCTTGGAGAGAGGAGCGAGAAGGCTTCTCTCGGGAGCAACCTTTGACAGCCCGGAGTAATCTGTGACCGACATATTACGACGAGCGTTTGTTGTCGGCTTGTAAACTCTGATCGACATTTGGTTTCACTCTCCTTATAGCGGCTTTGCGGAGGTGTCGACCCTCCATACTTTACCGCCGGATTATTGGTTGATTATTACATCATGCCGTCGAAGAACTCGATGGTCTTGGAGTCCTCCGTGAGGGTCACTATAGCCTTTTTCCACGAGGAAGTGTATCCCTCGAAACGGCCGTAGCGACGCTTCTTGCCGCGGCAGTTAACAGTGTTGACGCTCTTGACTTCGACCTTGAAGAGCTCCTCGACTGCCTTGGCTATCTCTATCTTGTTTGCGTCCTTTGCAACGGAGAAGGTGTACTTCTTGTCCGCTGTACCGAGCATGCTTTCCTCGGTGATGATAGGACGAAGGATGATGTCCTGTGCTATCTTGCTCATGCGTATACCTCCTCAATCTTAGATACGGCATCCTTGAGCACTACGAGAGAATCGCAGTTGAGGATATCGTAAACATTGAGTGTGCTGACAAGAGTGGTCTTGACGCCCTTGATGTTGCGAGCGCTTCTGTAGACGGTCTCGTTCTTCTCGGGAAGGACGATGAGAACCTTCTTGCCGGTCTCGAGAGCCTTGAGAACGCTGACAACTTCCTTGGTCTTTATCTCGTTCATCTCGAGGCTGTCGAGGACGATAAGCTCCTCGGCTGCAACCTTGGAAGAAAGAGCGGACTTCATAGCGAGTCTTCTGACCTTCTTGTTGACTGTCTTGCCGTACTCACGGGGCTTGGGGCCGAGTGCGACGCCGCCGTGGGTCCACTGCGGGCTCCTGATGGAGCCCTGTCTTGCGCGGCCCGAGCCCTTCTGTCTCCAGGGCTTCTTGCCGCCGCCTCTGACTTCAGCGCGTGTAAGGGTAGACTGAGTGCCCTGGCGCTGGTTTGCCAAATATGCTACCACGCAGAGGTGCATTGCCGAAGCGTTCGGGGTGATTGCGAAGATCGCGTCCGAAAGGGCAATGTCCGATACCTTCTTGCCGGTCTTGTCAAAAACTGAATAATTAGGCATTAAACTCTACTCCTTTCTTACACATTCTTAACGCTGTCTCTGATGAGAACGAGGCCGCCCTTGGGGCCGGGGATACCGCCCTTTATGGCGATAAGGTTGTTCTCAGCGTCGACCTTGACTATGTCAAGATTCTGGATAGTAACTCTCTCGTGGCCGAGGTGACCTGCGAGCTTCTTTCCCTTGTAAACTCTCGAGGGATCGCTGCACGCGCCGAGAGAACCGGCGTGTCTTGCGTTGGGGCCGGTACCGTGAGTCATCTTGAGTCTGGAGAAGTTCCATCTCTTGATGGCGCCTGCGGTGCCCTTACCTTTGCTTGTACCTACAACGTCAACGTGATCGCCGACAGCGAAAACGTCAGCCTTGAGGATATCGCCCACGTTGAGGCTCGACTGGTCGTCAAGTCTGAACTCTCTGAGGGACTTCTTGGGGGCGACGCCCGCCTTGTCGAAGTGACCCTTCTCGGGCTTGTTGACTCTCTGTACCTTGACGTCGCCGAAGCCGAGCTGAACAGCCTCGTAGCCGTCGTTTTCAACAGTCTTCTTCATAACGACAGAGCAGGGGCCTGCCTCGACGACTGTTACGGGAACAACGTTTCCGTTTGCATCGAAGATCTGAGTCATGCCGATCTTCTTTCCGATGAGTGCTTTTTGCATAGTTCCTTTCTCCTCCTTTAGGTTATTGGTTGGCTCTCGCCAACTTGACCTGCGGCGTACATTATATTCGCGCTCTCACGCATATATATAATGTATTAGAGTATTAGAGTTTGATCTCTATATCCACGCCTGCGGGAAGCTCAAGACCGGTAAGAGCTTCAACAGTCTTTGCTGAAGGTCTGATGATGTCTATGAGCCTTTTGTGTGTACGCTGCTCAAACTGCTCGCGGGAGTCCTTGTACTTGTGGACTGCGCGAAGGACGGTAACGACTTCCTTCTCTGTCGGGAGCGGTACGGGACCGGAAACCTGAGCATCGGTTCTCTTTGCGGTCTCTACGATCTTCTCCGCCGCCTTGTCGACGAGGTTGTGGTCATAGCCCTTAAGTCTGATTCTGATTTTTCCCTTTGCTGCCATTGTTTGCGCCTCCTTAATAATTGGCGGGCATTGCTCTTTTCTTTCAACGCCTCCGGGTGTTTCATCGTTTCCCTTTTAAAAAACCGGAAAACGATATTTCCGGGTTTGTTGAAAGCAGATGCAATTACTGCTGCCTCAAGCGAAGGTGCGAGGGAAACGCACCCCGTGCGGCAGTCAGACCTGTTTCGCCCGGTTTTAAAATCGGACATACTCCGCAGAAATTCCCCGTCTCAAAGGACGGCCACCTTCTGCATCATCGCATATCAGCTGATTGTGTTTAGGGCGTACTTGCCCCACTTCCCACAATCATGCCTGATAATAATACCACACAAAGCCTTGTATTGCAAGGGTTTTCGCAATATTTTTTCAAAAACTTTCGTGATAAAAATCGACCCTCTATATATGGATATTTTAGTCAAAATGCGGACAAGATAGAGGGTTTTCGAAAGAAAAAATTTTTTGTTTTTTTCGCCGCAACCGAAAAAACACTCAATGTAAGCTCCGGTTGACGGATTGCAAGCTTTGATATGTTGACCGAAATTTTGCTTTATATATAATAATTATTGTAACACAACAATCGAAAACTCCAATTTGTGTTACAAATTTTAAAAAGGTGGCGATGCCGTTGACTGCCTGATCGCTTGCACAGTCGCTCGACTTACGAAGCATCTCATTACAGGAAGGAGCGTCATTATTAACAATAAAAAGTGTATTATCGCCCTCGTCCTCGTCTTAGCAATTGCCATTCCAATCGGACTTTATGTTGCGGGGAATTTATATTACTCGGCAAAAAGAATATATGAGCAGAACTGGGATATCGAACTTCCTGACAAAATGAAAGTAAAGCTTGATATAAAGGATGGAAACAGTTCACATAATGACGGTGTACGTTACACTGTATTTGAAGTTAAAGAGCGAAGTGAGTTTTTCAATGATTTTTCATCAAAAAAATCTCCTGCGTTTGAAGAGCATTTCCAAGAAACCCTTTCAGATTTGAAACTTTCAGATGAAAATTGTCCTAATTGGAATAGCAACTATATTTGGAAACAGATGGAGCTTTACGAAAACTCTTTGTTTCTTGTTTTCGATACGGATACCGACACTCTTTTTATTACACAGAAAACGCAATAACTAAAAAGCAAGGAGTTGATTAGCTTTGGCAAAAGCTTGAAAAAGCAGAAAATTCCCAGTATAATACAAGCGAGCTTAAATATAAAGATTCAATTTCCACCATACATATTAACAATTCAACACCTTTTGAACCAATGGCATTATTATATGAAATTCGAAATGTCCGCCATAGCTTAAACCTCTTTTACGATGTAAACAAATATGGCTCCGACCGGTTTTACGGGTCTTGCGATATTTCCGAAACTTATTCAAAAGATGCTGAAACTAAACACGATATAAGTACAACAATCGGAAAGGAAACTGTAAACGCATACAAATTAAGTATAATGGTCAAATGATCGAATCAGATGCTTGGGTAGCAAAACCTATTGGGCTAATTTTTTTACAATATACATATAGTAAGTAATCAAAAAGGAGTACAGCAACATGAACTTCCCCGAAAAACTGCAAAAGCTCAGAAAAGAGCGCGGCTGGTCACAGGAGGAGCTTGCAAACAGGATAACGGTCTCGCGGCAGGCGGTATCAAAATGGGAGCTCGGTACTGCCGTCCCGGACACGGACAACATCGTTCAGTTAAGCGAGCTTTTCGGCGTCACGACCGACTATCTTATAAAGGACGGACTCGACAGCGACGAGGACATCCCCGCAGTAGCCCGCACCGCAGAAAAGGTCAAAAATGCGGAGCAGAGCCGTCAGCTGCTCATCGCGGGCATAATCACGCTCGTGCTCGGAATCATAATCGTCGGCGTACTGCTGACTTTATCGCAGGTCATTGAGTCGTATCAAAAAGTTACCTACGACCACGGCCCGATGATGGAGATTCTCCCCGACGGGACAACGCAGATATCCGAAGAACACCGCATGGCGACAACACGCGTGCCCGTCTATTCGTTCGTTCCGTTCCTCAACACCTACTATCTGCATTGGGTGCTCGTTATTGGCTTGGGGCTTGTCACGGCAAGCGTCATCTGCTTTGCAAAACACAGACGAAAAACAAAAACAAAAAAGAAATCATAAAAACAGGGGGCTGCCGCATTTAGCGGCAGCCCTCTCCGTCAAAGTCCGTATTTTTTCGCTATCTCTCCGTAGTTGTTTTCGAACCTCACGGCGTTTATTCCGACTTCCTCCGCCCCGCGCACGTTTCTTTCGAGGTCGTCTATAAACAAACACTCCTCGGCTTTCAGCCCGTATTTATCGAGGATATATTCGTATATCCTCCTGTCGGGCTTAATGATGTGCAGGTCGCACGAGACTACCGCGCCGTCGAAGAAGTCGATATCGTAGAAGCGCGGAAAATATTCATAGAATCGCCCGCTCGCGTTTGAGAGGACATAGATTTTCCTCCCGCTCCGCTTCATCGCGCGGCAGAACTCAGGCGCGCCGTCAATCCTGTCCAGAAACTCCGGCCAGCGGCGCTCACATTTTTCTAGCGCGTCATGATATTCTTTAGGCACCCGCTCCTTGGCCGCCGCAAGCATCTCGCCGTCGGTTATGTTTCCCCTGTCGGCCTCTATCCACTCCGCGCTCTCGAACAGCTCACGGCGAATAAAATTTTTTGCTTCCTCATCGGGGCAGAACGCGCCGAGCGGTAGGTCTGTATCATATTTAAGAAGCACGTTGCCCATATCGAAAATTATATTTTTAATCATCTTTTCTCCGTATCAAAAACGCCGCCGACCCGTTTGAATTCAGACAGGCGGCGGCTTTTTCTTTCATTTATTTAGTCATGAAAAGTATTCCCATGCATCCGGGTCCGCAGTGGCTTGCGATGGTGCAGCCCGCGCAGCCGATGAGAACCTCCTTGAACGGGAGAATGCTCTTTATCAGCGCGGTGAGTTCCTTCACCTCGGCATCCGAAGTACTAGACGAGGTCAGGAAAATGCGCGAAAGGTCGGCGTCGTCCTTATGGACGCTGAGCTCATCCTCGATATACTTCTTCTTGACGTCGAGTATCTTTCCGCGATACTTTCTCGCAACTCCGAGCTTGCCGTCCTTCATCTCGATGCACGGACGGATGGAGAGCAAGTTGGCTCCGAGCGCGGCAACCGTCGAGCAGCGGCCGCCCTTCTTCATATATTCGAGCTTGTCGAGCACAAAGCTCGTGCAGGTCTTTTTGTTCAAATCAACGGCGGCCTTCGCTATATCCTCCGCGCTCATGCCCTCATCGCGCATCTCGCAGGCTCTTATGACCTGGAGCGCGATACCGGAGCTAAGGTGGCGCGAGTCGATGACATAAACTCCGTCCATTCCCTCCGCAGCGAGTCTCGCGTTCTGATGGGTCGAGGATATCTCGGAGCTCAGCGAGAAATGGACAACTTTCTTTCCCTCGTCGATAAAGGACTTGAAGAAGGCCTCGTAGTCGCCTATCGGAATAGCCGAGGTCGTAGGCAGCTCGCCCGTCTCGTCGTAGTGCCTGAAAATATCGGGAGTGGTTATATCTATTCCGTCGCGGTATGATTTTCCTCCGAGATTAACATACAGCGGCAGTACACGTATATCATATCTGCTTTCAAGCTCCGCGCTTAAATCGGCAGGGCTGTCTGTGGTGATAACTACATTGCTTTTCATACAATCGCTCCTTTTGCTCAATTACTTTGGATTATAACATATCCGGGTTGAAATATCAACTTGTGTTGCAAATTAATTTATATTATAATGTGCATGACAATGTGCGTTTAACGGGGTGATATATATGATGAGGGAAACAGGACGGCTGCTGCTCGGAATACAGGCACGCGCCCGCTTTGCGGCATATTCCGTATTCGGGCGCAAAACGGACTGCGCCGCAGAATTTATCAAAAATCGGGACAGCTATATTCTCAAAAGCCCCGACGGTGCGCTCGAGGTGACCGTCTCGGGCGGTAAGCTTACATATTCGGCGGCAGTCGGCAAAACGCCCGTAATCGAGCCGTCCGAAATAGGGCTGCTCGTTCAGGACGGGGTAAATCTCGGCGAGGATGCCGTGCTCGGCGAGCCGAAAACAGACTCAAGAGAAGAAATACGGCGCGACCCCGACACCGAGACTGACATCACCGACAGGCACATAAATTATATCTTCCCCGTGCGCTCGAAAAAATTCCGATATTCGCTCGAGGTGCGCATATGGAACGACGGCTTCGGCTTCCGTCTGCTCTTTGATAAGAATACGGGGCTGCTCGTCGCCGACGAGCCGACGCAGTTCAACGTGCCCGGCGACACGGTTTGCAGATATCAGACGGACCTCAAAAAGATGCAGGGCAAGACACTGACAAAAAAGACCTCGGCGCTCCCCTCGGGCGAAATTTTCTCCTGCATGACCGCATTCGAGTTCCCCGAAAAAGACATATATACAATGATAACCGAATCGGATATCGAGAACTATCCCGGCATGGCTCTGCGCTCGCTCGGCGCGGGCAAATTCAAGGTCGAGCTCTGGGATACGGACAAATTCTTCATAAAAGGCGGAAAAACTCCTTGGCGCATAATTACAGTCTGCCGCTCGCTCGAGGAGCTTGTCCGCTGCCGCGTCATAACCCACTCAGCCGCGCCGTCAAGCGAAAAAATATACGAAAATGCCGAATGGATACGCCCCGGCAAGAGCGCATGGTCGTATTTCATAGACGAGGAGCACAGCCGCCGATTCGAAAAGATAATGGAATTCAACGCCCTCGCGGAGCAGGCGGGATACGAATATAATCTCGCGGACAACGGCTGGCGCGACTGGGCGAGAACGGAGCACGGCGCGTTTAAAAAAGTTAAGGAGCTCGTTGACGACGCTGAGAAGCGCTCCGTCGGGATATGGCTCTGGCAGTCCGCCATGGACAGGGTGTGGTTTGCGCCGTACAGGCGCAGGTTCTTCAAAAATTGCCAAAGGCTCGGGATAAAGGGCATAAAATTAGACCACATAGAGAGTGAAACGCAGTTCATGACCGAGTTTTACCGCCGCTTTGCGCTCGAGGCCGCGGAGCACAAATTGATGGTCATATACCACAACCCGCAGAAGCCGACAGGACTGCGCCGCACCTTCCCGAATGTGATGAGCATGGAGGCGATACGCGGACTTCAATGCAAGGCCAACGCGGACAACGACACGATTCTCCCGTTTACAAGGATGCTCGGCGGGAGTGCGGATTATACGCCGCTGTGCTTCTCCGTGCCGAGATGCCTGAACGAAGTGAGCATCTGCCATATGCTCGCCTCCGCAATAATATATAACTCCGCGTTTTTCACCGTCAGCGAGGACCCGTCTATACTGAAAGCCCACGGGCTCGACTCATTTGTATCGCCCCTGCCGGTAATCTGGAACGAGACGCACGTGCTCCCCGACAGCAAAATAGGCGAGCTCGCAATATTTGCGCGGCGCAGCGCGGACACATGGTATTTGGCCGTATTCAACGGCTCGCAGGGCGAGAAGAATATAAATCTGCCGTTTTCGTTTTTGTCGGGCGGCAAAAAATACGAGGCGGAGCTTTACACCGACGACCTCGCGGATCAGCGCGGATTCAACCGCGTGAAAATATGCGTCACCGGCGCGGACAGCGCGGACATAGCAATGCGCCCCTCCGGCGGCTTCGCGGCGGTGTTCAGGGAAGTATGAATTTGCGATTGCCCGCAGTGCGGTTAAATATCAAAAACGGCGCGGCCTCGGCGGTCGCGCCGTTTTGATTAATCCGATATTGTCAACCGCTGTCGGTGCCGTACTTTTTGCGGCAAAAACGCCGAAAAACGGGATTTCAAAGCATTTCTGACCCCGACCCGCGCACGCATGTCTAAAAGCGCAGTTTTGAAGCCCATAAAGACCAAATAAAGACCAAAGCGCGAATTTTTGCCCGCTCTCGAACAGGCCTTCGGACAAAAGAAAACCCCGCAAGCCCTTGATACACAAAGGATTGCGGGTTGGAGCTACTGGCCGGACTCGAACCGGCGACCTGCTGATTACGAATCAGCTGCTCTACCAACTGAGCCACAGTAGCAGAAAATCAACAGCTTATATATTATAAGCGAGACTTCGTTTTTTTGCAAGAGCTTTTTTCAATTTTGTCGACTGTCGGAGAAATATTTTGCGTGGCGCGGCTGTCCGCTCTTGCTTAAGCTTTTGTTCTGTGCTATAATATCTGCATATCCGCCCGTAGCGAAGCTGGATATCGCAGCAGATTCCGATTCTGAAGGCCGGGGGTTCGAATCCCTCCGGGCGGGCCAGAAAAAGCACTTGCAAATGCAAGTGCTTTTTAAACTAAGCGCACCTTCGGTGCATGAAAAATGAAGGCGCTTCGCTAATGAAGTGCGGTGAACCGCATGAAAATCAAAGTGCGCGCACTTCCTGTGAGCATAGCAAGCACTTCATGACAACGAAGTTGTCGCTTCAGGTTTGCAGCGCAAGCACTTCATGAATTGAAACAGCAATCACATTTAGCGAAAAGAGCAGGAATCCATCGGTCTTCCTGCTCTTTTCACTTTACTTGCTGAGCCAACCCGCCGACCCTGCCACACGCAGCCGCACCGACTGTTAATCGGCTCGGAGCACCGCGCTGCCCGCGGCAGAAACAGCTCAAAACAGTGGTGTGTTTTTGTGCGTTTCTTTGCTTTGCGGAAATTAAATACAAGTGTTCGGACAGCAGGATTATATTCGGCAAGGCGAAGAGTTTTAAGCCGTATAATATCAATGCTTTTTGCAACAATTCCTCATTTCCGAATTTTTGACACGAAAGTAACCCTTAGTTTCATGGATTACTTTATAAAAAAGCGCCTTCAAAAGAATATTTTTTCATGCTTTGAGGGCGAAAAAACGGACAGACAAAACAATGACGAACTTTGTCGGCAGTTGGCCGACTGTTACAGAGTCCGTTTTTTCACACACATCCGGAAAAAGCCCGAAAAACAGCCAACAGAGCGAAGGTATTATTGCATAGAAATCTTGAAAATTGGAAATTTTGTGGTATACTTAATGGGTATAATTGTGCCCATTTGAGCAAGAGGCGCAGAGCGATTGAAAATAATCGGAGCACTGAATTGTTGTTGTTTGTATTACGTGCCCTTTGACGGAGCTTTTTGGATTGGAGTTTCGATATGAAGAAGGTACCATTTTCTCGGCATGAGGCCGTTCTGCTCCTGGATGCGTATTTAAATTCCGTTGCCACAGGTCAGCCGAGAGCACGAGCAGCCAAGAATGTTTCAGAAGATTTGCGCAAAATGGCAATCAACAACGGAATAGGATTTGACAAGTCATATCGCAGTGAAAAGGGTATTTTTAAACAAATGGCAAGTATGGAATCCGCGTATGTAAGGATGTCCGAAATGAATTTACTGTAAATAAGTATAATAACCGCTGTTTTATTATATGAGGAGAAGAACAGTATGAGTGAACTTTCAAAGTATTTTACAAACGCATTTTCTCACAGCTACAAAAGCAAGACTCCCGATGAATATGTTTTCCAGCGCGGTGACTATCGGTTCTCCGTTCTCTCGTCAAGAATTATCCGCGTTGAAAAAGACGAAAAACGGATTTTTACCGATGAAGCGACTCAGACCGTTATCTGCCGCGATTTCGACAGACCTCAATTCGGCTTTTCTCAGGACAATAATAAAATCGTGATAAAAACAGATGATATTATATTCCGCTTTGACCTTTCAAAAGGCAAAGCAGAGAGCGTTACGCTCAAGGACTCAAGATGCGTCACCAACTTCAAAGCCGGCAACCTCAAGGGTACCTACCGCACTCTCGACATGATAAACGGCTCTGTCAGGCTCGGGGACGGGCTGATGAGCACAAACGGCGTTTCTGTTATTGACGATTCAAAAACAGTGATCGTGAGCACAGACGGAACCTTGAAAGAGCGCAGACACATTCAAAAAGACGAATACTATTTTGCTTTCGGCAATGATTTTCGCGGTTGCCTCAAAGACTTTTTTAAGCTCTGCGGCTCGGTACCCCTCGTTCCGAGATACTGCCTTGGCAACTGGTGGAGCAGATACAAGGACTACAGTCAACAGGAATATATCGATCTGATGAAAAAATTTCTTGAACGTGATATTCCTATCTCGGTTGCAACAATTGACATGGATTGGCATTGGGTAGATGTTATTAAACGTTTCGGAAAAGAAAATGCACTCTTTCGCCGTGATGGTTTTCTGCCCTACAGGAACATTGTAGAAGCATTTCAGTCTCAGGGCTGGACCGGCTACAGCTGGAACACCGAACTTTTTCCGGATTACAAAGAACTGCTTTCGTGGCTGCACGACAAGAACTTCAAGGTTACCGTCAACCTCCATCCGGCGCAGGGAGTACGCCCGTTTGAAGATCAGTACGAAGATTTTGCACGCTTTATGGGCGTTGACCCGAAGAGCAAAAAACGTATTCCCTTTGATATTACCGACCCGAAATTCATTGATGCCTATTTCAACATTCTCCACAGACCCTATGAAAAAGACGGCGTAGATTTCTGGTGGATCGATTGGCAGCAGGAAAAGGATACAAAAATCAAAGGTCTTGATCCCCTTTGGGCGCTCAATCATTATCACACTCTTGATCTTGCCTCAACCGGCAAAAGGCCCCTCATTCTTTCCCGCTTTGCCGAGGTCGGCTCTCACCGCTACCCTCTCGGATTTTCCGGCGACACGATAATCAGCTGGAAGAGCCTTGATTTTCAACCGTATTTCACTGCAAATGCCGCAAATGTCGGCTATACCTGGTGGAGTCATGATATCGGAGGTCATCAGCTCGGCTCAAGGAATGATGAGCTTTATGTTCGCTGGGTTCAGCTCGGCGAATTCAGCCCGATAATGCGCCTTCATTCAACAAAAGACGAGTTCATGGGCAAAGAGCCCTGGAAATACAGCTTTGCCGCAGAAACAGCGGCAGTGAATGCGCTCAGAGAACGTCATGCGCTCATTCCGTACATATACTCGATTAACCGTCTCACCCACACAGAGGGACGTGCCCTTTGCGAGCCGATGTATTACTCATATCCGTGCGAAAAAGCCGTCTATGAAGTGCCGAATCAGTTTTTCTTCGGCACTGAGCTCATGGTATCACCTATTACCAAGCCCGCTGACAAGCGCACCTACCTTGCACCCGCAAAAGTGTGGCTGCCGAAAGGCAGATGGACAGACTGGTATACCGGCAGAATCTATGAGGGCGAACGCTTTGTTACCATGTACCGTGATTTGAATGCGTTGCCCGTGCTCGCAAAAGAGGGAGCTATCATTCCTCTTTCTCAAAACAGCAAGACTAACGACTGGTCGAATCCCGAAAAGCTGACTATCAGAATTTTCAGAGGAACAAACAGCTTTACCCTCTATGAGGACGATGGCGAAACGATGAGCTTTGAAGACGGAGCTTTTGCGGAAACCGTACTTTCTGTTAAAGAAGCAGGAGAGGATCTGTTGTTTGAAATCAGTGCTGCCAAGGGAGATCTTTCCGTCGTTCCTTCAAAACGTGAATGGAAGCTCGTCTTTGACGATATCTCCTCGGCAAAGGAAATCACCGTCAAGGTCTCCGGCAGAATAACCCCTGTTTCACCCGAATACAAGTGCGGAAAAACCGTTATTACTCTGTCTTCGGTTCAGGCAGACGCAGATATTAAAGTTGAATTAAAAGCCTTTGAAATTCGCAAAAATCCATGCAAAAAGGAGGCCGTCGGCGAACTTCTTTCAAAATACCAGTTGCCGACAATTTTTAAACGGGCGGTTTTTACTCCGTTTATTAAAGATCTCTCAAAGCCGTTCCCGCTTCATGACAGCGCGTTCAAAGGTCCGGTTGAAGAAGTGCTTATTTGATTTACGGCAAAACTTAACAAAGCAAACGGCTGTTTCGAGGATGTTCGGAGCAGCCGTTTTCCCATCATGAAAAATTATCTGATAACCACCTACGATAACTACATCGGAATTCTATCCACTATTTTCGCCGACCGGCTTTGGATAAAAATCGTATCATCCATTTTGTCCTTTGTCACAGTATTTATCGCGGCATATTTAAAGTCATTCGATCTGAACAAGCTGTCTAAGGCGCACAAGAAAGCGGCGAACAGGCCGCTGATTGTGCAGAATGAGATTACACACAGATACACGTCTACGATATCAGCCCCCGGTAGTAACCGGACTGCGGACTTGAGAAATAGTAAAGACTGCCTTGAAAAAGTGCTTTGCCAAATGACAAAAACGGACACCTCGCAGGTATAACGGCTGCGAGGTGTCTTTGTTTTCATACTTTTCGGGTAAAATATGAAAAAATACCCGGAGGTAAATGTAATGAGGAAGCCGAACGACTGGAAGCAGAGCGTAAAGCGGAAGCCGAACGTTTGGAGCGCGAACGCAAAGAAGAAGAACATCGCATTGCAGTCGAAAAAGCGAAGAAGAAAGCTAAAAAAGTTTTCATAGCGATAGCGTCTGTTGCGTGTGTTTGCGCGGTTTTCCTCATTTTGTTGAAAACAGTCATTATACCGAAACAAAGGATAAATAAAATAAAAACCGCAAATGTCGGAGATATCATAGTTTTCGGCACTTACGAGCAGGATAACAATATTTCCAACGGTAAAGAGAATATTAAGTGGCTTGTTTTGGCAAAAGAAAACAACAGGGTTCTTGTTATCAGCGATAAGGCACTTGATTGTCAACCGTATAATTCATCTTACACAGAAGAGGTAACATGGGAAAACTGTTCACTTCGCAAATGGCTGAACGGTACGTTCCTAAACAAAGCTTTTAGTACTGAGGAACAGGCACAAATTCAAAATACAACTGTATCAGCTGATAATAACCCCCAATACAGCACAAATCCCGGAAACGCTACAACGGATAAAGTATTTCTGCTCAGCATCAACGAGGTGGAGAAGTATTTCAATAGTGATGAAGCAAGAAAATGTGCACCGACAGCTTATGCAAAGGCACAGGGAGCATCGACGAACGATACTTGTAAAACCCCAAGTGGCGCAGCCACTTGCTGGTGGTGGCTGCGGTCGCCCGGCGACGATCAGAGTAGTGCCGCCTATGTCTACTTTGGCGGCGACGTCTTCGAGCTCGGTAACTATGTCTTCAGCGGTCTCAATGCCGTCCGCCCCGCGATGTGGATCACTATTGACGGCTAAGTCAGGCATTTGTGTATACCTCTGCACATAAAACAGAAAAATCGAGTGCTCATAGGGAAAAGCCCTTGCGAGCACTCGATTCCGTTTTCTGTAAAAATCACCTTAGGCGAATGAAAAATGAAGCGCTTCGCCAATGAAGTGCGGCAAACCGCACGAAAAGCAAAGTGCGCGCACTGCATGACAACGAAGTTGCCGCCGAAAACGGGCAGTGCCGAACGCGCAGAACCTTGCGGTTACAAATCTTCCGCCGAATAAGGACGGCAGGCTTGTCGGCGGCGATATCGAGAACCTTATGAAGCTTTCTGAAAAGCTCGGGATAAGGCGCGAAGCGCCGGAGGGATTGTTCTGAATAAGTTGAAATTTTTCAAAATACTGAGTATTTTGAACTTTTATTACAACAACCCCTCAGTCATGGCTTAGCCGTGACAGCTCCCATTACACAGTGGAGCCTTGAGTCCGCGCAATGACAGACTTTTTCGAAAAATTGACGGGACTGCCATATAGACAGTCCCGCTTGAAAATTTATCAATAATCCGTAACTCTGATTGTCGAAATAATCTCCGCGCCGAGCAGGGTTTCGAGCTTCGTGCGAAGCTCGCGCTCCGAGGCTGCGGGAGTTACAAAGGCGAACTCGTCCTCCGGCGCACCGGCGCGCTTTAAGAGCTTTATTTCGCCGAAGGTTTTCTCCGCCGAGGAGATGACCTGCTGCTTTTGCTGAGCGCGTCCTCTGACGTAGAGCGCAGTGGGCATATCGAGGTAGTCGGCTACATAGCCCTCCTCGCTGTCCGCCCAGCCGAAGAATTTCTGCTTGTTCTCATGGCGTGCGCAGTCAATGACATCGCCGACGACCGCGCTCGCGGTGGGCAGCTTGCCCGCGCCTCTGCCGTAGAATACGACGTCGCCTATCGCGTCGCCGCGCACGAGAATAGCGTTGAAAACATCGTCGACGCTTGCGAGCTGGCTGTGATGATTGACAAATGCGGGGCTGACTATCGCATAGATGTGCTTGCCGTCCTCGCTCTTGCGCGCCCTGCCGAGCAGCTTTATGACTCCGCCCCAATCCTTGGCGTAGTCAACGTCCTCAAGGGTTATCTCGGTTATGCCCTCGGTATGCACCTGCTCGGGATAGACGTGCTTGCCGAAGCAGAGCGAGGCGAGTATGCAGACCTTGCGGCACGCGTCAAAGCCGAGAATATCGGCGGAGGGGTCGCGCTCGGCGTAGCCGTTATCCTGCGCGAGCTTGAGCGCATCCTCAAACGCCATATTGTCGTTTATCATCTTGGTGAGAATGAAGTTCGTCGTGCCGTTTAATATGCCGGCGAATTCGTCTATCTCATTTGCGGCGAGGCACTGGCTTATCGGTCTGATTATCGGAATACCGCCGCCGACCGACGCCTCAAACAGGAAGTTCACGTTGTGCTGCGCGGCATATTTCAGCAGCTCGCAGCCCTTGGCGGCGACAAGCTCTTTATTCGAGGTGACGACGCTCTTGCCCGCCTTGAGGCAGGCGGAGACAAACTCGTATGCCGGATGAAGGCCGCCCATTGTCTCGACGACAACCTTAACCTCGGGGTCGTTGAGGATGATGTTGAAATCTTTTATAAAGAGCTTCTCGTTGGGGTCCCCGGGGAAGTCCTTGAGGTCGAGGATGTATTTTATCTCGAGCTCGGACTGAGTGCTCTTTCTTACTATACTGTCGTGATTTTTGTTGATGACCTCGGCAACGCCGCTTCCGACAACGCCGTAGCCCATTATAGCTATATACATGGCAACTTTCTCCCCACTGTTATTTTTTTACTATTTTATCACAAAGGAGAGCGGCGATAAAGTCTCAAAAGAAAACTTTTTTACTTTTTTGTGAAGTATTTTTCAAACTCATTGAGTTTTAAGGCAAAATAGTATAATATATATGATGTATTATGCCGCCTTGAAACCGTAAACAGAAATAAAGACCGTTGAAAGAAGAGGTGCAGAAAATGTCTCCGGAAACTGTTGAAAGAAGAAGAGCCGTGCTGATAAACGTCGCGTATATCGCGCTCGTGCTCGGTGCGTTTTATCTGTTTATGAAATATGCGTTCTGGACTGTCGCGCCGTTCATATTCGCTTTTGTCCTCGCAGTCGCGCTGCAGCGCCCGACAAACTTCCTCTCGAAAAAGACGCATATCAAAAAAGGAATCGTCTCCGTTATTGCGGTTCTGCTGATAATCGCGCTGCTGGCAACCTTGGTCGCCCTGGTGGGTGCAAGGGTCGTGACAGAGGCAAAGGGCCTCGCTTCGACTCTCGGCGAATGGCTCAAGAAGCTTCCGGACTACGTAAAGGGCTGGGAGGAGTCACTCTACCGCCTCGCCGAGCGCCTGCCCGGAGGACTCAAGAGCTCCGTGGAGGAAGCGATAAAATCGCTGTCCGACAATCTCCTGCTCTCATCGGAGGAGCGGGCGGCTCTGCGCACGCAGAACGGCGAGAGCAGCGCGGGTATAAACCTCCTGTCACTTCTCAAGCCCTCGCTCAGCGGCGTTTGGTCAACCGCAAAGCAGATACCGAGCATCTTGGTCGGTATGCTCCTGTTTATTATCGCGGCCTGCTTTATGACCGCCGGATATGACGGCATAGTCGGCTTTATCAAGAATCAGCTGACCCCGCAGAAGCGCAGAACGCTCTCAAAGACAAAGAAGATAGTGGTCTCCTCCATGGGCAAGCTCGTCAAGTCCTATGCGCTTATAATGCTCGTCACCTTTTTCGAAATGCTGATAGGTCTGGGCGTGCTCAAAATTATAGGCGTCTACAAGAGCGGATATATATTTATTATCGCAATAATCATCGCAATAGTCGATATTCTGCCCGTGCTCGGCACGGGAACGGTCGTTATCCCGTGGGCGGTGTGCTCGCTGATAAATAAGAGCTACGGTCTCGGTATCGGACTGCTCGTCATATATGCCTGCATAACCGTCATACGCCAGATAATCGAGCCGAAGATAGTCGCAAACAACCTCGGCATCCCGGCGATAGTCAGCATAATGGGTATGTATATCGGCGTTCAGCTGTTCGGCTTTATCGGAATATTTATTATGCCTATAATGATAACCGTGCTCAAGGTTCTCAACGACGACGGAGTTATACACATCTGGCGCAGCTCGAAAAAGGCGGCGGCGCAGGACGCTCCGGCTCCGACGGCGGACGGCTCCGAGGGCGAAAAAGAGCCCGAAGAAGAGTCAAAAGAAGAGAGCGAACCCGAGAAGTAAATTGTTGACATTTGGTCTGCTTGTGTTATAATTGAACTGTAGTACAAAATTGTTCACCGGCACAATTTAAATCTTTTTCCCGAAAGGACGGTTTTCATGGATATTTTACAGGCAAAAAAAGAAGTTATCGCAGCGGGTCTGCGCCTTGTCGAGACCGGTCTTATCGCAAGAACCTGGGGCAACGTCAGCTGCCGCGTTGACGAAAACAGCTTTGTTATCACCCCGAGCGGAAAGCCCTACGACGGACTGACCCCCGACGACATTGTTGAGGTAAAAATCGACACCCTGAGCTACGAGGGCAGCGTCAAGCCCTCCTCCGAAAAGGGCGTTCACGCCGAGGTCTACAAGGCCCATCCCGACGCGGGCTTCGTCATCCACACCCATCAGAAGTTTGCGTCCATAGTCAGCGCAACAACGCAGGGAATCCCCTCGCTGACCGAAAAGGGACGCAAGGTTATAGGCGACAGAGTCATGCTCGGCTCTTACGGTCTGCCCGGCACGAAGAAGCTCAAAAAGGGCGTCGCCGCCGCAGTCGCCGCCGATATGGACAGCAAGGCAGTTATCATGGCGCACCACGGAGCCGTCTGCTACGGCAAGGACAGCGAGGAGGCGTTCAACGTCGCCGCCACGCTCGAGCGCGAGAGCGCGCTTTATGTTCTCGACCTTTTCGACAGAAAGTTCGGAGAAAAAATTGCCGATCTGAGCGAAATGTGTGTTTCCTGGGCACAAAAACACGGAAAAACTATTGTCAAGCATGACGAAACCTGTTATAATAACTCGTATAGAGACGCAAGCGGAAAGATAGTATTCTATGCTTCCGGCGATAAGGAGCACACCGTCACCGTAGACCCCGTGACCTCGGCGGTCAGCGGCGAGGGAGAGATTCCGACGGCAGACCTCCATCGCGCCATATATGCTTCACGCGAGGATATCAATGCTATTCTCTATTCTCAGGCTCCCGAGGTGCTCGCAGTCGCCGCCATGGGCAAGACCGTCAGGCCGCAGCTTGACGACAGCGCCCAGATAATCGGCACGAGCCTCAAATGCGCCAAGAACTCCCCCAAGAAGGTAGTCAGAGCGCTCAAGGGTCGCCACTGCGTTCTCGTCAAGGACGGCGGCGCGCTCTGCTGCGGCTCGAACGAGAGCAACGCGGGTGCGGTCGAGATGATCGCAGAAAAGAGCTGCCTTACCTACATAGGCTCCGGCCTCTTCGGTAAGTGCAAGCCGATAAATCCCATCGAGTGCCTGCTCATGAGAGTTATCTATCTCAAGAAATACTCGAAGCAGGCCGAATAAATCAGACACCTACCATCTTCTTGCCCCCGTTTTATACAAAGAAAATCCCGACCTTAACCGGTCGGGATTTTCTTTTGTGCGATAAAATAACCACCGTCCGCGACGGTGGTTACAGTCTGTCGAAAAAGTCTGTCATTGCACGGACTCAAGGCTCCCCTGTGTAAGGGGAGCTGTCACGGCTAAGCCGTGACTGAGGGGTTGTTGTAATGAAAGTTCAAAATACTCAGCATTTTGAAAATTTTTCCCTTATTCAGAACAATCCCTCCGGCGCTTCGTGCCACCTCCTTTACACAAGGGAGGCTTTGATTTTTGCGAAACCACCAAAAATAGGTTTATCGACACGCTCTAACCACCGTCCGCGACGGTGGTTATTGCTTTAGCTGCCTATATGTTTTTCTACGAATCTTTCAACCGTGCTCCAATATATTTCCGGTTCAACCGAGGACGAGAGTGCGTGACCCGCTCCCTCGACGGTCAGGCTTTCCTTTTCGCATGCCGCCGCCGAGAACAGCTCGCCGAGCATTTTATAGGGCACCAGCTCATCCGCCGTGCCGTGGATGAACAGGGTGGGAATATCGCTCTTTTTGACCTGCTCGAGCGCGCTCGCCTGCTTGAAATCATAGCCGTCGCGGAGCTTCGAGAGGGCTGAGGCTGCGTTGAGCACCGGGAACCACGGGATATGCATCATTTCGGCCTCCCAGATGAACTCATCCCACTCCGAGGTGTAGCCGCAGTCCGCGATAACGGCCTTGACGTTGTCGGGCAGCGTCTCGCCCGATGCCATGAGCACCGTCGCCGCGCCCATGGACACGCCGTGCAGGATTATCCTCGCGTCAGGGTCCCACGAGAGAATGAGCTTTATCCACTCGATAACGTCCATGCGCTCCGGCCAGCCCATGCCGATTTTAGTCCCCTCGCTTTCGCCGTGGGCGCGCGCATCTACCGCAAGAACATTGAAGCCGAGGGAGTGAAACTTATGGACAAAGCCCGCCATATGCCTGGCCTTGCTCGTATATCCGTGACAGACGAGAACATAATCCGAGCCGGGATTTTCGAACTTTCTTCCGTGCAGCCGCAGAGAGTCGGACATAATAAATACGTCCTCGCCGTGCTCGTCGTACCATTCCCGGATTTCCGGCGTGCCCGTGAGTCCGCTGTATTTTGCGCTCGAATCCTCGCCGTCGGACTTGCTTGCCATCTTCTGAATGAGGTTGTTGAGCTTGCTCATATGTATGGGCGATTTCGTGTTTATCGAGAAATTATAGAATATCTCCGCCGAAGCCGCGGTCAGAGCGGTCAGCCCGCCGAGAGTTCCGAGGACGGCGCCCGCTGTTTTTCTGCTGTTCATAAACTTCCTCCTGCTTTTTTCAAGATTATAGCATAACCGCAAATGCCGTTCAAGCATCTCTGCGTTTTTTATATAAAATCATCGGCGCAAAAAAATAAAAGTTTGACAATTACTGCCTTTGAAAAATACGGCAAAAGCTGATATAATTTTTTCATCGTGTAGCCAAAGGCGTAAATCCGGATGGGTTTGCGTCTTTTATTTTTTTTTGCAAAGGAGACAACCATGAAAAATAACGATCAGACTTTTCTCGGGCAGGAAAAGCTCGGCAGGCTCATGGGCAAATATTCGGTGCCCTGCGTGATTTCCCTGCTCGTCGCGGCGCTCTATAATATAGTAGACCAGATATTCATCGCAAATGCCGCCTATCTCGGCTCGGACGGCAACGCCGCCAACACCGTAGTCTTTCCGCTGACGGTCATAGCCCTTGCGATAGCCGTTATGATAGGCGACGGCTGCTGCGCGTTTGTGAGCATATCCCTCGGCGCGGACAGGCGCGAGGACGCGCACCGAAGCGTCGGCAACGCGGTAGTGCTCTCGGCTTTGGGCGGTATAGTGCTGTGCATACTGTACCTGGTTTTTTCGAATAAATTGATAGCCATGTTCGGCGGCACGGTCAACGAAAAGACCCTTGCCTTCTCCAAGGAATACTTCTTTTGGATATCCCTCGGAATCCCCGTCTATGTTTTCGGTCAGGCGATGAACCCGGTCATACGCTCGGACGGAAGCCCGAGATTTGCCATGCTGTCAACGGTCGTCGGCGCGGTGGTCAATATCATTCTCGACCCCGTGTTTATCTTCGTATTCAAATGGGGTATGACGGGCGCGGCAGTCGCCACGGTGCTCGGGCAGCTTCTCACGTCGGTAATGGCCGTATATTATCTGTTCCGTATGCGCTCGGTGAAGCTCGAAAAAGCCTCGTTCAAGCTCTGCGGCAGGGTTATAAAAAGATTTATTCCGCTCGGAATATGCAGTTTTTTGGCGCAGATATCCCTCGTTGCGGCAATGGCGGCGACAAACAACATGATAAGAAAATACGGCGCGCTCGACCCTGTGTTCGGGCTCGCGGAATATGCGCAGATACCCATGGCCGTCGTCGGAATCGTGATGAAATTCTTCCAGATAGTCATATCGGTGTCGATAGGCATGGCGGCGGGCTGCATCCCGATAGTCGGATATAACATGGGCGCGGAGAATTACCGCCGCGTGCGCGGACTGTTCACCCGCCTGCTCATAAGCGAGGCGGCCGCGGGCGCAATAGCCCTGCTTATAGTCGAGCTGTTCCCGACCGGGCTTATCGCTGTTTTCGGCGCGGCTAACGAGAGCGCGTATTATACCGAATTTGCGGTAAAATGCTTCAGGATATATCTGTGCATGATGCCGCTCGCCTGCGTCAACAAGTCGGCGTTCATCTTCCTGCAGGCGATGGGCAAGGCAGTTGCCTCAACAGCGCTCTCTATGACAAGGGAAATAGTTTTCGGCGTCGGGCTGGTGCTCGTGCTCCCGCTCATGTGGGGGCTCGACGGAGTAATATTCTCAATGCCTGCGGCGGATATCCTCGCGTTTATAGCCTCGGCGATAGTGATAATCTACACCTACCGCACGCTGAAAAAGGATGAGAAAAGAAAGCTTGCTTAAAGAAAAAGATCCCGGAAGTCAAGGCTTAATAGTGACAAGTAACTATTTTGTCGCAGAGAACGGTGTGACCCGAAGGTCACGCCGTTTTTCTGCGTTCATAGGTTGTTTGTGTGACAATAGGCTCGGAAATAACGGGAATATCCACATCGTCCACAAAGTTGAAAAAAATCTTCACTTTCTGCTTGCGCTTGCCGCTGGACTTGTCCGGGGCATAGACAACGATCTTCTTGATATACTCGTTCACGATGGTCTGTGTCAGTTCCTCCACATCCACATATTTCTGTGTCAGGGCGATAAAGGCATCCAGACCGTCATTCATTTCTTCCCGCTGTTCCACCCATTCTTCGATAACTTCAATTTCGAGCTTTA
>OLOS01000130.1_pt1 | contig 89515 bp, 73 predicted proteins | sample 1672631 | NCBI WGS metagenome assembly OLOS01 (sample SAMEA3136707, study PRJEB25190) | human gut metagenome | biome: human gut; feature: human-associated habitat; material: faeces | place: Austria | collected 2013
GGGCCGAGCGAGGGCCTCAAAGCCCGAGCGCAGAGTCTCCACGGACGAAAAATCATCAAGATTTTTCGGTAGTTGAGACGGTGCCCGGTTTTTGCCGTCTTTTTGAGTCCGTCTCTCTTATGCCCGGAACCAGGAACCGTCCCCCCGTCCGCCTCCCGTCCCTGGCTCCGTAAGAAAACCAAAAGCAGAGGTTGCGTAACCCCCGTCACACTCCCTCTGCCTTCAAAATCATCAATCCAAATACTTCTTAAGCGTCGCCCTGACAGCCCCCGCTCCCGCAATCTCCTCCAGGAACATTGACTCCACAGTCTCACCGATTCCGGCCTCATAGAGGTCTACACCGAATATATTGGCATTGGACAGGATTGGCTTTAACTGTCCTTTGTAAGTCTCAGGCTTGCCAACTTCAATTCCCTCCAGGGCTTTGGTCAGCTCCGGCACCATTGGGTCTGCTGAAAGTTCGAATGCATTTCCCTGGTCATCCACTGCCAGAAGGTACCTGCACCAGCCTGCAAGCGCCAGAGGAACAGCCTTCAGCTTCTTGGCGTCACCGTACTTTGCAACGTATGCCTTGATGGTCTCGCCGTAACGGATGCCCACCTTCTGTGAGGTGTCAGTGGCGATTCTCTGGGGCGTGTCAGGCATGAATGGGTTGGGAATCCTTACGTTGATTACTTCATTTACAAAGTCCTCAGGGGACAGGATTCCAGGATTGGTCACAACCGGCATTCCCTCTACCGGGCCAATCTCATGAACCAGCTTGTTAAGCTCGGCATCCTTCATCTCATCTGCAATCAGGGTGTAGCCCAGCACACAGCCGTATACAGCCAGGGCTGTATGGAGAGGATTCAGGCAGGTGGTGACCTTCATGCGCTCTACCTTGTTAACCGTGTCCCTGTCTGTCATATAGACGCCGGCCTTTTCCAGCGCCGGCCTTCCAGCCGGGAACTTGTCCTCGATGACCAGGTACTGGGGTCCCTCTGCATTGACAAATGGGGCAATGTATGTCTTCTTGGAGGTGATGACAGGGGCCATATCCTCTACTCCTGCCCTCTCCAGCTCAGCGCATACAGAGTCAGCTGGACGTGGTGTAATCTTGTCAATCATGGACCAGGGGAAGGATACCTGGTTTTCGTCGGAAAGGTAATCAATAAAGCCGTCCTCGACATAGCCCTTCCGGTTCCACTCCTTAGCCATGGTGAGGATGGAGCTTTGAAGCTTTTCCCCGTTGTGGGAACAGTTATCCATGGAAACAACTGCCAGAGGCGCCTTGCCTGCTTTGTATCTCTCATTCAGAAGCGCGCACACAACTGCCATGGCAGATACTGCCTTTTCCGGGCCGTTGTCAATGTCTGCCTGGATGAATGGGAAGTAATTCCCGTCAGAACCCTTTAAGGCATATCCCTTTTCCGTAATGGTAAAAGAAATCATCTGAAGGCCAGGATTCACGAATATCTCCTTCAGGCGGTCCCACTCCTCCTTTACGCCGGACTGGGCCTTAAGGGCCTCTGTCAGGGAACCGATAACCTTCTTATCCGTGGAGCCATCTGCTTTCAGCGTCACTGCCAGCACCAGATTATCATATGGTTTGTATATCTTGTCAATCACATCAAAGTCAAAGGTCTCCACACAGGTAATACCCTTGCTGCACTCACCTTTTTCAATCAGGGTATCGGCCAGGCCTCCGATAAAGATACGGAAGATATTGCCTGCTCCAAAATGCACCCACACAGGAGCCTTCCTTGTCTCTGCTGCCACTGCTTCGATGTCATAGTCCGGAAGTCCGATACCGGCTGACTCCCATGCGCTCCTGTCTTTCAATCCTTCTAATGTCAGTTTCATATTGATTACCCTTTCCTTTTAAAATATGATTAAAATAATGAAAGTCTCTTATCTAGTATGGTAGTATATAGCGGCCTTTTATTCAATATGTAATTTTCCACAATTTTTCAGGTATATTTTTGTAAAAATCGCTTATATTATGCCAATTCATTTTCATGGATTGACATTTCATCCAAGGGGTATTAGTATACTTGTATGGTAGTTGGACGGAGTATTTACAACAAATAAATGATTATATCAAAGGAGAACGATTATGAAAGCCGTACAGATTGTAAAACCAAACGAATTAAAGCTGATTGACATGGAGAAGCCTGTCATCACCGAGAAGGACAATGTACTTGTGAAGATGACCGCTGCCGGCATCTGCGGTTCTGATGTGGGAATCTACCACGGAACCAACGCAGCCGCAACTTACCCAAGGGTTATCGGACATGAGATGGTGGGACGTGTGGACGAGGTCGGCCCTAATGTGAAGGACTTAAAGCCGGGCGACCGTGTAATCATCAACCAGGTTACAAGCTGCGGCCACTGCTATCCCTGCAAGATTGGACGCGGCAATGTATGCGACAGCCTGGCTGTGCGCGGCGTGCACATTGACGGCGGTTACAGGGAATATATTGCCGTACCTGAATCTGACTGCTACATCCTTCCCGAGTCCCTTTCTGATGAAGACGCTGTCATGATTGAGCCTACCACCATCGGTATCCAGTCCTGCACCAGGGCTGAGCTTCAGAAGGATGACATGCTCTTAATCTACGGCTCAGGCGCCCTTGGAAGTTCCATATTAAAGATTGCACGCCTGCTCTGCGACCACATCATTGTAGCCGATGTACTGGATGACAAGCTGGAGGCCGCAAAGGCCAACGGGGCAACCTACACCATCAACGTATTAAAAGAAAACCTGCTTGAAAAGGTAAAGGAATATACATACGGACACGGGGCAACCGTATCCATCGACGCTGTGTGCAACAAGGATTCCCTGATTAACCTTCTTGAGGCAACCGGCAACGCGGGCCGCGTCATGACCATGGGCTTCTCCACCAGCCCCACTGAAATCAACCAGTTCGTAATCACCTCCAAGGAACTGGATGTCAGAGGCTCCAGGCTTCAGAACAAGATGTTCGGCAAGGCCATCGAACTGGTCAATGAGGGCAAACTGGATCTGTCCGGCGCTGTTTCCCACACCTTCCCCCTTACAAAGGCCCAGGAAGCATTTGACTTTGTGGACAGCCATGACCCATCCATCCGTAAGATTGTACTGACCTTTGATTTCTAATACGATACAAAATAAACGCAGCGAGGTTTGGATATGGAATTATTAGACAGGCAGCCTTCCGAAAACGCGCGCTCTTATGCGCTGCGCGTTCTCCTGCACAACATCATAACCCTTGAACTTGCGCCTGGCAGCGCGGTCAGTGAAAATGAACTCTCCCTGGTACTCAAGCTATCCCGCACCCCGGTGCGGGAGGCCTTGATTGAACTGAGCAAAATGGGGCTGGTGGATATCCAGCCCCAGCGCGGCAGTTATATTGCCAAGATTGACTACGAGCTGGTGGAAGAGTCCAGGTTCATGCGCCTGGTTCTGGAAAATGCGGTCCTGGCCCTGGTATGCGAAGGCATTTCCCCGGAACACGAGGAAATGCTCCGGGCAAACATGGAGGAGGAAACCAGGCATCTTGAAGCAGGGGACTACCCCCGGCTGTTTGAGCTGGACACGGATTTCCACCGTCTTTTATTCCTGTCCGTGGGCAAGGCCCGGACCTACAATATCATCCACTCCCAGATGGTGCATTTTGACAGGCTGAGGGCCTTATCCCTCAAGTCCCTTAAGCCGGACAAGATTGTGGAGGACCATGAGAATATCCTCTATGCCATTGGCCGCCGGGACAGCGAGCTGGCCGAGATGCTAATGACCCGGCACCTGACCAGGCACCGGGTAGAAAAATCAGAGCTTATTAAGCTGTATCCAGATTATTTTGTGTGAATTACACAGCCGCAAAACAAAAGAACGTATGGCCTCTCCGGATACACATCCGGAAAAACCATACGTCCTATTTCATTTTCCATTCCCCTTACTTCTTATTCCTGCCCGCCTTCTTCTCCTTAATCTTAGCCAGCCGGGCAAGTACCCCGGTCATCTCTTTCACGTCAATGTCACCCCGTTTCAAGGAATCCGTGTTTTTCAGATGCTCCATAAACTGCTTCTGGGTGTATATGAGAGCGGAAGGTGTGGCCTTAAGTGTCACACGTGGATTGGTGAATACGGTCACAATATCCAGGTTCCCCTTCACACCGGCCTCGTCCATGGCAGCCTTTACCAGCTCATACTGCTCTTTACAGACCGTCAAAGGGTTGCGGAATGTCAGGTCCTGGCCGTTCATGTGCTGTTTCCATGGCCCATCCTTTTCCCCCGGGCTGACAACGCCCCCAAATCCCAGACAGTAGATACCGGTCACACCGCTGGGCGCCACCAGAAATGCAATCAGCTGGGCGGTCTTCCCTTGATATTCAACTGAGCCGGGGGCAACCACTCCCATGCCGTTTTTATTCGCAAACTTTAACAACTGGGCAACAAACACCGTTAAATCGTTCTTGGTGCCATTGTTCATCCTTGGCTCGCGTCCCCCGCCCTTCTTTGACGGGTTTTCCGCTCCATCCGGTTTCTTCTTCCTGCTGGCACCAAATAACAGTTCTGACAGGCTTTTCCCCGTGCGCGACTGTACAATGGGCATGACAATCATCAGAAGGACTGCCATCACAATCACAAATGCAATCTGCTCCGTGGATATTTTCTCCATAAAGTGCTGCTCCTCTCCTGGTCCCTGGCTTAAGGTCTTTTCCTGAATAAAACCAGACATAGATATCTTCTTTAGACTACCTTAATGCAATCCGCTTTATCCGTTTCTCATATATCAGCAAACGTTTGTTTATTATATCATATTTTAGTTATAGTTTCAATGTATTATTGCATATTTTCACCATTTTCCTCTTCTGATATTAATTATTTTCCAGTCTGCCTCTATACTCTTTTTTAACGTTTTCTTAACAAATATATTAGTGTGCTATCCTTAACGATTCCTTAACACATTTTTGTAAATTTATGGAAAAATAACATTAGACAAATCGTATTATTGTCTGTCTATATTAATATTTTTTATTAATATTCGCACTATATTTTCGGTTATTTTTATGCAATATCCATATTTTCTCTTCGTTTTTTAGGAAATTTTATTATATATTTTGTATATATCATATTTACACTTGTGATATATGCACATTTTTCACATATTAAAACTGTGATTATTGTGAATAGAAATCATCTTCCCAATATGGCAGTATATCAGTATGAATTTTTCTTTGCAAAACAGGTTGAATTCATCAAAGAAAAGGAGAGTAGAATATGAAAAAATCAAGAAAAGGCCTCACATTAATTTTGACTGCCGCAATGGCCCTGTCACTGACAGCCTGCGGCGGCAGCTCCACTACTTCCGCAACCGCGGCGCCTTCAGCGCCTGCCGGTGATGCCGCAGCCGCACCGGCTGACGGCGGCGGACAGACCTATGTCATCAACATCGGCCACATCAATGATGAGCGTGATTCATGGCATCTGGGTTCTGAGAAGTTTAAGGAATATGTGGAGGAGCATTCCGGCGGACGCATCCAGGTAAACATCTATCCCAACAGCCAGTTAGGCACTGAGGTGGATATGATCCAGTCCATCCTGACACAGGGCGGCTGTGACATTACATTTACAGGCGAGTCCATGCAGACCTACCAGCCTGACCTGGGCATCATCGGTATGCCTTACCTGATTAAGAGCGACGAACATATGGAAGCTGTCCTTACCGGGGAGGTAGGCGCTGAACTGGAAGGACTGATGGAGAAGTCCGGCATGAAGGTCCTGGGTTACTTTACCCGCGGCCCGCGTAACGTTACCGCCAACAAGAAGATCACATCCCCTGCCGATATGAACAATTTCGTCATCCGCACCCCTCAGTCCGCCATGACCGTGGCCGCATTTGAGGCAGTCGGGGCAAAGCCAACCCCTATGGCTTTAGCAGAGGTGTTCACCAGCCTTCAGCAGGGCACCATTGAAGGCCAGGAGAATCCATTGGCCATGATCCAGAACAGCTCCTTCTATGAAGTCCAGGATTACGTAATCCGCACCGAGCACCTGCGCGCATGGGTTTACATCGCAATGGGCCTGGAGCAGTTCAATGCCCTGCCGGCTGACCTGCAGCAGGTTGTACTGGACGGCGGCAAGGAAATGCAGAAGTATGAGCATGAGATTTTCCTGAAGAACGAGGAAGAGCTGGAGTCCAAGCTGGTTGAGGAAGGCATGGAATTCGTGGATGTGGACCAGAAGGCATTCTCAGATGCCATGACAAACGGAGTCCTGGCAGTACTGACCGACAGCCAGAAGGCTCTCTATGAAAAAATATCCGCTGCTAACCCGGATGCATAAGGAAAGCGGTTCACTACGGAAAGAGAGGTGCTTTAATCAATGAGCAGTTTCAAAAAGGGGCTTGATAAATTTCTGCATGTTTTCGACCATACCCTTTGCTTTTTCGGCGTTATTTTTTATCTGACCTTCGTGGCCTGCGTACTAATCCAGGTAATCAGCCGTAACTTCCTGCCAAGCGCTCCGTCCTGGACCGAAGAGGCCGCACGCTACTCCTTTATCTACATGGTAGGATTCGGGTGCGCCGTGGCAGTCCACCGCAATGAATTCGTGAATGTGGAATTCCTCCATGATGCCCTGGAGGGAAACCACCCCATGACCAACCGGATCATTGACCTTGCAATCAAGGTGTCACTGTTGATTTTCACCGTTTACCTGCTGGTCAAATCCGTGATTCCTTTTGCGTTTATCAAATTCCCTATGTTTTCTACGGCAATGACGCTGCCGATGCAGTATGTTTACTTTTCCTTGGTGGTAATGTTCAGTCTCATGGCCGTGGCATATCTGTGTGAAATACTGAATATACTTCTCACCTGGAATGAAAAGGAGGGCAGCTAAGCATGGTACCTGTATTGTTCATCACATTCATAATCTGCCTGTTTATCGGCGTACCCGTGGCTTTCAGCCTGGGTTTTTCGGCACTTGCATACTTCCTGGGAGCCAACATGCCCATTGCAACATTTTCCCAGAGGTTCTTTGCAGGGCTTGACAGCTTCACCCTTTTATGTATTCCCGGCTTTACACTGGCAGGCAACCTGATGAACCAGGGCGGGATTTCCGATAAGCTGATGGACTTCTGCGACAAACTGGTGGGACATCTGACCGGAGGCATGGCATACGCCAATATCATGGCCTCCATGATTTTTGCAGGTATTTCGGGCACGGCCCTGTCTGACACAGTGGCTTTGGGTGGTATTGAAATCCCCATGATGGTTGACCTTGGATATGATGCGGATTTTTCCGTGGCAGTTACAGCCGCATCCAGCTGCATGGGGCCAATCATCCCGCCCTCCCTGCCCATGATCATGGCTGCCACCATGACCGGATTATCTGTATCTAAAATGTTCATGGCAGGCATTGTTCCCGGTATCCTCATGGGCGGCGGCATGGCCTTGGTTTCCTATATTATTTCCAAGAAAAGGAACTATCCAAAGCGTGACCACATGAGTTCCTTCAGCGAAATCCTGAAGTCCGGCCGGGAAGCCATCTGGGCCATCATCATGACCCTCATCATCCTGCTGGGCATTATAGGCGGCATGGTTACCCCCACTGAGGCTTCAATCATCTGTATTGTATACGGAACCTTTGTAGGCTTTGTCATCTACCGCAAGCTTACCCTCAGGACTTTTTACCAGTGCCTGCAGCAGACCCTTTCCAGCGCCGCATCAATCATGGCTCTGGTCGCGTTTGCCAATGTGTTTGCATACATCATGACCAAGGAACATATCCCCAAGATGATTGCAGACGCCATGTTGAGCCTGACTGACAACAAATATATCCTGCTGCTTCTCATTAACATTTTCCTTATTTTTGTAGGCATGTTCATGGAGACCATTGCAGCAATCCTCATCCTGTTCCCTGTGCTTTTACAGCTGGCCACCTCCGTGGGTGTGGATTCCATCCAGTTTGGCGTCATGGTTGTAATGAATCTGGTCCTTGGTCTCTGCACCCCGCCCGTGGGCGTCTGCCTGTTTGCTGCCACCAACATCGCAGGCAACAAGCTCTCGGATAATGTAAAGGCATTGCTTCCCTTCCTTCTTGCCAATTTTGCGGTCCTGGGACTCGTTACCTATGTGCCGTTCATAACCTCAGGCATTGCCAACCTGATATTGGGTTCATAGCAGGATACCCATTTTAATCCACACGGTTTCACGAATTATAAGGGCCTGGAAATCCCCAGATTTCCGGGTCTCTTTTATTCCCGTCTTGGCAAACCACGTTTTTTCTGGTATAAAACTATTAGAATAAGTAAAGGAGGAGCATGTCCAATGTCTCTCACAATCGTCAATAAACGCTGTCCGGAGGAAACCAACAGCGACTATGCATACAGGCTGATACGGAGGAATATCATGAACCTGTACCTGAAGCCGGGAGCAGTGTTAAATGAGGCGGAACTAAGCGAACAGCTGGGAATGAGCCGCACGCCCATACGGGAAGCCCTGATTCTCTTGAAAAATGAGGGCCTTGTGGACATCATGCCCCAGCGCGGCAGCAGGGTAAGCCATATCAGCCTCAGCCTTGTGCGTGAAGGATATTTCATGCGCCGTATCCTGGAGACAGCCATCATCCAGGAGATTGCCGGCACCCTTTCCTCCGGGCAGACAAAGGCCATGAAGAACAACCTGGAACTGCAGCGCCAGGAGCTTGCGCGGAATGTCAATGAATTGAGCGATGATTTTTTTGACCTGGATGACGACATGCACCGCATGCTTTATGAGTTCAGCAACCGCCATCATATATGGTCCGCGCTCCACGGGGTCAATTCCCACTATGACCGGGTGCGTTACCTGGACACCGCGGTCAACGGCGTGAACCAGTCCGTCCTGCTGGAGAATCACAATACGCTTTACTGCTATCTCCTGATGGGAATTCCAGGGGATGTGGATATCGCAAAGTTCTGCAGTGACCATCTGGGCCGGTTCCTGTTAGATTTCCAGAATACAATCACAACCTATCCGGATTATTTTGTGGATTGATGATAGATATGTTTTTAACAAATATATTAGTTGGGTCATTTTATCCCCCTCCCGCGTATCCGCCTGAAGATGCACTGAATCTATGTGCACTTTTCAGGCGGTTTCTTTATGCCATCTTTATACCGTCTTTATATTATATTAATATCTGATTTTTCTGTCATCGAAATATGCACACTTTTTTACGTTTTTACCCTTTTATTTTGTCAGTTTTTTACTCATTTTTACATTTCCGACCATGTTTTTTTAGTCTTTGTTAAATATGCACAAATCTCTTTAGCTAAAACTGTCATTTTGTAGCTAGTAATATATCCTCATATATGGCAATATATTAGTATGGTTGTAAAATACAGACCAACGTATAGTTTGGCCAGTGCCGGCAGGCTCTGCCAAGGTATATCAATCCTACAAAAGGAAGGGAGAAGAATTTATGAAACTTAACAAAAAACCTTTTGCACTGCTGCTGACCGCAGCAATGGCCCTGTCTCTTGCAGGTTGCGGCGGCGGTTCCACCGCTTCTACTACTGCTGCGCCTGCTGCCGCTCCTGCGGGGGATGCCGCTGCCGACACAGCCGCTCCTGCTGCTGACGATGGACAGACCTATGTCATTAACATCGGCCACATCAATGATGAACGCGATTCCTGGCACTTGGGTTCTGAGAAGTTTAAGGAGTACGTGGAAGAGAATTCCGGCGGACGCATCCAGGTAAACATCTATCCCAGCAGCCAGTTAGGCACTGAGGTGGATATGATCCAGTCCATCCTGACACAGGGCGGCTGTGACATTACATTTACAGGCGAGTCCATGCAGACCTACCAGCCTGACCTGGGCATCATCGGTATGCCTTACCTGATTAAGAGCGACGAACATATGGAAGCTGTCCTTACCGGGGAGGTAGGCGCTGAACTGGAAGGACTGATGGAGAAGTCCGGCATGAAGGTCCTGGGTTACTTTACCCGCGGCCCGCGTAACGTTACCGCCAACAAGAAGATCACATCCCCTGCCGATATGAACAATTTCGTCATCCGCACCCCTCAGTCCGCCATGACCGTGGCCGCATTTGAGGCAGTCGGGGCAAAGCCAACCCCTATGGCTTTAGCAGAGGTGTTCACCAGCCTTCAGCAGGGCACCATTGAAGGCCAGGAGAATCCATTGGCCATGATCCAGAACAGCTCCTTCTATGAAGTCCAGGATTACGTAATCCGCACCGAGCACCTGCGCGCATGGGTTTACATCGCAATGGGCCTGGAGCAGTTCAATGCCCTGCCGGCTGACCTGCAGCAGGTTGTACTGGACGGCGGCAAGGAAATGCAGAAGTATGAGCATGAGATTTTCCTGAAGAACGAGGAAGAGCTGGAGTCCAAGCTGGTTGAGGAAGGCATGGAATTCGTGGATGTGGACCAGAAGGCATTCTCAGATGCCATGACAAACGGAGTCCTGGCAGTACTGACCGACAGCCAGAAGGCTCTTTACGAAAAGATTTCTGCTGCTAACCCGGACGCTTAAATTTAACACTATTTCAGCATTGGCTTTTGGCGGCGGACCGACCGTCCAGCCTATGGGCGCAGTGCATGACCGACCGGTTTTGCGCTGTGCCCCTTTTTGTAGATACAGTGTTAAAATTCCTTAACAGAAAGTGAGGTGCTCATCCATGAGCAATTTTAAAAAAGGGTTGGATAAGTTCGTCCATTACTTTGACCATGCACTCTGCTTTTTCGGCGTTATTTTTTATCTGACTTTCGTGGCCTGTGTACTGATTCAGGTAATAAGCCGGAACTTCCTGCCAAGCGCGCCATCCTGGACAGAAGAGGCCGCACGCTATTCCTTCATCTACATGGTGGGATTTGGCTGCGCCGTAGCAGTCCACCGCAGTGAATTTGTAAACGTGGAATTCCTCCATGACGCCCTGGAGCCAAAGTTCCCCATCATCAACAAGATCATTGACCTGCTCATCAAGGTGGTATTATTGGTTTTCACAGCATATGTGCTGGTTAAATCCGTGATTCCATTTGCATTTATCAAGTTCCCCATGTTTTCCACGGCAATGACGCTGCCTATGCAGTATGTATATTTCTCCCTGGTACTGATGTTCGGCTTCATGGTCATCGCTTACCTGTGTGAGGTTCTCAACATAATCCTTACCTGGAATGAAAAGGAGGGCAAATAAGTATGGTATCCGTATTATTCATTACATTCGTTGTCTGCCTGTTCATCGGAGTGCCTGTGGCCTTCAGCCTTGGACTTGCATCCCTGGCCTATTTCCTGGGTGCCAACATGCCCATTGCAACATTTTCCCAGAGGTTCTTTGCTGGTATTGACAGCTTCACACTTTTATGTATCCCTGGTTTTACCCTGGCGGGCAACCTGATGAACCAGGGCGGCATCTCGGATAAGCTGATGGATTTCTGTGACAAGTTAGTGGGACACCTTACGGGCGGCATGGCCTATGCCAATATCATGGCTTCCATGATTTTTGCAGGCATCTCCGGAACAGCCCTGTCCGACACGGTTGCCCTTGGCGGCATTGAGATTCCCATGATGGTTGACCTGGGATATGACAAGAACTTCTCCGTGGCCGTCACTGCTGCCTCCAGCTGCATGGGACCCATCATCCCGCCTTCACTGCCCATGATCATGGCCGCCACCATGACCGGTTTATCCGTATCTAAAATGTTCATGGCCGGTATTGTTCCCGGTATCCTGATGGGCGGCGGCATGGCACTGGTTTCTTATGTGATTTCCAAGAAGAGGAAGTATCCCAAACGGGAACATATGAGTTCCTTCAGGGAAATCCTTAAGTCAGGCCGGGAAGCCATCTGGGCCATCATCATGACCCTGATCATCCTGTTCGGAATCATCGGCGGTATGGTGACTCCTACGGAAGCTTCCATCATCTGTATCGTGTACGGCACCTTCGTAGGCTTTGTCATCTACCGTAAACTGACACTTAAAAGCTTTTACCAGTGCCTGCAGCAGACACTTTCCAGCGCGGCATCCATCATGGCCCTGGTTGCATTTGCCAATGTATTCGCATATATCCTGACCAAGGAACGTATCCCGAATATGATTGCGGAAGCCATGCTTAACCTGACCAGCAACAAATATATCCTGCTGCTGCTCATTAACCTGTTCCTGATTTTCGTCGGGATGTTCATGGAAACCATTGCAGCCATCCTGATCCTGTTCCCGGTGCTTTTGCAGCTGGCCACCTCAGTGGGCGTGGACTCCGTCCAGTTCGGCGTCCTTGTGGTCATGAACCTGGTGCTCGGCCTGTGCACGCCGCCTGTGGGCGTCTGCCTGTTTGCAGCTACCAACATAGCCGGCAATAAGCTGTCCGACAATGTTAAGGCCCTGATGCCTTTCCTCATTGCCAACTTCATCGTGCTGGGCCTTGTGACCTATGTACCATTCTTAACCACCGGCGTTGCCAACCTTGTATTGGGAGGTTAAGGCCAAAACAGGAACTGATATTTAAAAGGTACGGTTCCCGGACAGGAGTTTTGAAATACTCCATCTGTCCGGGAACCGTACCTTTTATTTGATTCCTTCTATGTTTACCCCCTCATGTCCTGCTCCCATTCCCAGGCCCTCCAATTGTTCCAGGAACGCTTCCGTGTAGCCGCGTTTGAGCAGGAATGCCCGCTGATACGGCGTCAGCCTTGCAGGCTCCCCTGTGAACAAACGCATCAGGAGACTTTTAAACAGGCCGCTTTCCTCCTGTCCGCCAATCATATTGACGCACTGAAGCCTTTTATCCTTCACAACGGCCTCCACATAGCGCGGCCCGGACAGTTCCCCGAACGTGATCCTGTCTCCCGGCAGGCGGGGATCCCCAAGGCCGATGAAATCCATGTCCATGAAATGGGTGATATTGTGGACCACGTTCCCCGGATATGCGGCGGTCATACCCGCCATGTTTTTCCCGGCAGTCTCGCCCTGTGCCCCTGCGTTGGCCCACAGGCCGATAATCATGGTCTCCCCTGTCTGCAGGTTCAGCCCCTCGCAGCAGTCTCCGGCGGCATAGATTCCGGGCACGTTGGTTTCCATATGGCTGTTGACCACAATCCCCCTGCGGATTTCGACGGTCCCCTGGGCCGCCTCGGTGTTGGCTGCCAGTTCCACATTGGCCCTGGTCCCGATGCACAGGCATATCAGGTCCGCGGCAAGCTCCTCCCCGTCACTGAACCTGGCCCCATTCCCTGTTATCCCTTCAATCCCTGCATTCCATTTAAAATGTATCCCTTTTTCCGCCACACGCTGTTCCAGTTCCCTTGCAACCGTCTCAAAGGCTGCCAGCGGGAACAGATAGGGCGCAAAGTCAGCCAGGGTCACATCCACGCCGCGGTTGAGCAGCAATTCAGCTACTTTAATCCCGACCATGGAGGCTCCCACCACCACTGCCTTTTGGACACTGCCCTGTTCCAGCGCATGCTTCATACGGCGGGCGTCATCCATGGTGCGCATGAGGAATACCCTGGATCCTGCCAGCCCCTTCAGCGCAGGCACCACTGCCCTGGCCCCGGTGGAAATCAGGATCTTATCAAACGCTTCCCTTCTTCCATCCGCCAGCAGGATGCTCCTGTCGGGCAATACCCTGCGTACCGTCTCCCCACTGTGAAGACAGATGTTAAGCTCCCGGGTGATGGATTCCAGGCCGCCAAAGGGATATGCCTCCTTTTCTTCCAGCCTGCCTGATACGTAGTAGGTTGTAAGCATTGGGTTGGCAGGCGGCTCCTGGGTGGATTCATATACATGGATCCCACCCGTGAACCCGGATGCCCGCAATGCCCTGGCCCCATTATAACCAGCACAGCCAAAGCCGATAATTGCTATCCGTTCCATATATATCACCTCACTGTCCGGCAAGAATCATGTTTACGATCCGATGGGTGGATGCGCTCAGGTCTGCCTTGGCGTATTCATCCTCCGTGTAAAGTTTCAGGGCGTCAAATGGACATACCCGCACACAGGCCGGCTGCATCCCATGCTTCACCCGTTCGGTGCAGCCATCACATTTTTTCAGCCTGCCGTCCCTGCCAAAACGCGGGGCGCCGAATGGGCAGGCCATGGCACAGCTGTGGCAGCCGATGCAGACGCTTGCGTCATATACTGTAAATCCGGTTTCCCCATCCTTGCGCAGACAGCCCGTGGGACATCCCTTAATACAGGGCGCATCCTCGCAATGCATGCAGGCCATGGAAAAGTCCATGAAACAGGTATGCTCTTTTCCTGCTTCTTCCAGATGGGCAATGACGCGCAGCGCCTCGTCCCCGGCCTTCAGTTCAATATCGTTCTGATCCATGCAGGCCACTGCACAGGCGCCGCAGCCAACACATTTATCGCGGTCGAAATCCAGGATATATTTCATGCTCAATCACCTATCCTTTCTACTCTGCATGCAATCTGGCGGTATCCGGGGAACCCTGAATAGGGATCCAGGTGGGATGCGGGAATCAGGCTGTTGCCGTCCGCTTCCGCATATCCGTGATACAGATACATTTCACCAGGATTACTGGTCCCGGTTATATGGGCGCTGACCACCACACTGCTGCCGCTGGCCGTGGTCAGACGGACTTTGCTGCCTTCCTCCACCCCCAGGTTCCTGGCATCGGATGGACTCATATCCACAGCAGGCTCCGGACGCAGGCTCCTGGCCCAGGACACGCCATGGAAACGTGAGTGGATGGCATTGGGCAGGCGCGAGCCTATTACCAGCGTTGCATTGGCGCCGTCAACCGGCGACACGTCCTGGCTGCTTCTGTAATCCGGCAGCGGGTTTAAGTCGCTGCGCCCTTTCTCCGCCGCAATACCGGCAATCAGCTCGCTGTACAGCTCCACCTTCCCGGTCCTGGTAGGAAATCCTTCCTGTCTGCGCTGTCCGAATACAGGAGGATGGGCAGACTGCACCTTGATTGGAAGAGGGGCCTTACGCAGCTGTTTTAGCGTGACACCCAGGTCCTTGACAAACCAGTTCATGGTTTCCTCATAGCCTGCGCACAGAAGCTCATCGTCAAGGCCCAGCGCCTTTGCAAGGCCGCATATCACCTCACAGTCATTGCGGCTTTCATACAGCGGGTCAATTACCGGTTCCGTGCAGGTAAGGAAACCGCCCGGATATGCTTTTAACTCGCTGCGCTCAAGGGATGAGCAGACCGGAAGTACAATATCCGCATGGCGCACAACCTCGGTGTCAAATAAATCCGTGGCCATGACAAAGTCCAGCTTGTCAATGGCCCTGAGCATTTTCTCCGGTTCCGGGAACATGCGGTGGTTCATGCCAAATGCCAGAAGCGCCCGGATGGGATATGGCTTACCCTCCTCAATCTGACGCGGCAGGTCCATGGCCTGGGCCTCATCCACCAGGGCATTCCACACAGGGAAACGCTCCCCGCCCACACAGTTGTGCCCATCCTTTGGACGGCGGCTGTGGATGAATTCATGCTCAGGCATATCGAAACCGCAATCCGTGTATATGTAGGTGGGATGCAGCGGACGCATACCGCCCGGCCTGTCCAGGTTCCCGCAGATGGCCTGCAGTGCGATGACTGCCCGCATGTTATTATATCCATTGATATGATGGGTGATGGTAGCCGAAGGGGAGTACGTGGCCGCAGGCCCATTGGTGGCGTAAATCCTGGCTGCCTCGTATATCTTTTCAGCCGGAACACCTGTGATTTCCTCTGTCTTCTCCAGGGTATAATGGGATGCAAGTTCCTTGAACCCATCAAAACCGTGTACATGCTGTCCCACAAACTCCTTGTCGTACCATCCATTCTCGATTATCAGCCTGCACATGCCCAAAGCCAGGGCGCCGTCCGTCCCCGGATGCAGCTGCAGATGGATATCGGCCACTTTCCGTGCGGTATGGGTCAGCCGGGGATCCACAATGATGATCTTGGCTCCCCTTGCCTTTGCCGCCTCAATCCCCCCGGGCCAGCTGGTATGCGCTCATATATCCGTTGCACCCCCAGCCCAGGAAGGTATTGCAGTGGGGGGTGTCGGGACCATAGTTGTCCCCGGTCACGGTTGACCAGGCCATCTGGGTCGCCCGGAAACAGGAGGAGCTTTCCGTTGCATAGTTCAGGGTGCCGAATGAATAGGCCAGGCGGTGGAGCCAGGGGCGCAGCCATTTGGAATATCCTGTGTAAAACATGACCGCATCCGGGCCGCTTTCAGCCTTAATCCGGTTCAGCCTGTCAGCCACGGTTTCGTACGCCTCATCCCAGCTGATTGCCTCAAACCTTCCCTCTCCCCGTTCCCCAACGCGCTTCATGGGAGTCTTCAGCCTGTCCTCACGGTAAATGTACTCCCGGTTGGCTGCTCCCTTTGTGCACAGTTTTCCATTGGAACCAGGAAAGCCTTCTGTTCCTTCAATCTTGATGATCCTGCCGTCCTTCACATAGGCATCCAGGCCGCAATGGGCGCCGGGCGCACAGATATCGCAGATACCGTGCCTTACCTCAATCCCAGTCTCAGGCCCCGGAATCTTGGCCTGAATCAGACGTTCCAGTTCAGTCATACACATTCCTCCTTTATTAAAATAGATTTCCATCTGTATTAAACGGCCATCCGGCCAATGGTTCTGATACGGTAATCCGTCCATCCGAAAGGGCCTCATCCAGCATATTGGAGGATATGTGGATTTCCTGCAGATGGAGTGTGTCCTGTATACGCACAATACGCGGCGACTGCCGTCTGCCGGAAGGCAGCATCTGGACAGCTGCCTGGATTGCCTGTCTGTGGTCCGCAAGCGCCATGGGTATCTTAATCAGGTGCGGGGTTCCTGTCATCAGGCAGTTGGGATAGGTGGCCAGGGGGTTGTATTTCTTCATTACACTGACGGTTGTGGTATCCGCCATCCCAAGTCCAAAGGCAGCGCCCTCCGTGGCCTCCGTCAGGTCCAGGACCGTAATAAGGCGCGGCCGCGGCGTCAGCCTGCCGTCCCCATCCTTAAATCCGCCCACAACATTGGGGTCCATTCCCCCGCCGCTTATATCCTTTCCAATGCGGTCAATGACCAGCACATCTATATCCTTCAGATATAGGGCAGGCATCATTTCCCTGGCCTGCCGCAGGAGATAGGGTTCCCTGATTGGTATCTCAGCTTTGGGAAGCACGTGGATTGCCGCCGTCTCCTCCCTGGCATTCTCCATAACACCGATGCCGCACAGAATGGGCAGCTTTCCCAGCACGGCCCTGGCCAGCTGTTCCATACGTTGCCCTATGCTGCCATCTCCATTACCGTGTACATAGTCAGCGCCGTAACAATTCCCAAGGCCCACGGCAGCCATTTTCATAAGTCCGCTTTCATACGGACCGTGGAAGGCAGTGTGGGCCTTTATCCGGTTAAACAATATGACAGCATCCGCTGCCATCGCCTCCTGGTCAGCCATGACAGGAGTCCCGTCCGGCAGCGTATCCACCCGGCATCCCTCCACACATGCATGGATCGGCATATTTACCGTATCCGGGGTAATACCCAGTCCCTTAAGCACTGCCAGCTGGCCCTCAGGCGAAGCCCCCCCGTGGCTGCCCATGCTGGGGACGATATACGGCTCCGCCCCATGGCTTTGCAGGAATGCCGACAGGGTCCTTAGGAGGGGGACCAGATTGGCAATCCCGCGGCTTCCCACCGTCACGGCCACGGACATTCCTTCATGCAGCTGTCCTTCCATCCACTGGACGCGCAGCTGCTTCATAAGCTCCTCTTCCGGTGAACCGACGGCGCGGCCCGGAAACTCCTGGTGGATACCTGCCATGGGGGGAAGCTGGATTGGATTTAAGATTTTCTCTATCGCATTCATCATGTAACCTCCTGTAAAGGAGGCCGCCTATTCAAACACTGCAAACATTTCCACGTAACACTGCCTGCAGGCTTCCATGTCCTTACGCTGTATGGCTTTTAAGAGACGGCGGTGCACATCCTCCTCCGGAACCGGCTTTAACCTTGCCTTTTCCAGATACGCCCTGTTCAGTATGGAGGTGTGCTGCCGGAGCATTTTCCCAATGATTCCGTCTGACAGCAGGAAAATCTCATTCTGGGTGGCCCGGCAGATTTCCCGGTGGAATTCATAATCCAGCTTGGCGTGAAGATGGAAATCACCGCTTGCCATGGCCTTGTCCATCTGGTCCACAATCCGCTCCATGCTGGCAAAGTTTTCAGGGGTGGCGCGTTCCATCGCCACCCCCACCGTAGCCAGCTCCGTGACCAGACGGTATTCTGTAATATGGGAAATATCACTGTCCGAAAGAAGGAATTCACCCATCTGGCTGATATACTCATCCGGGCTGAACGCCCGCACATAGCTTCCGTCTCCGGCCTTGGTCTCCACCAGGCCCAGGGTCACAAGGCGCTGGATTGCTATCTTCACAGAGGATTTGCTTACACCCAGTTCCGTGCTCAGGGTGCTTTCCGGCGGCAGTTTATCCCCGGGCCGGAAAGCGCCGTTTACTATCTCCTGCTTAAGGGCCTGGAATACCCGGTCAGGTATATTATCTTTTTTTATTTTCTCAAATGACATGTGAACACTCCCAATGGTTGATTTAACAATTGTCTTACATTTTCAATTATAAAACCAGTCGGACAGATTGTCAACGGAATGTGCCGGGGGTGTTAAGCAGGCGGCCTTGCCGATTGTTACTGAAGCTCGTAGCTCTTTTCCATGTGTACCTTTCCTGACTTCTGGCGCAGGGTTGCGTATACGAAGAAAAGGATGATCAGTACAATAGTGACCACTGCCAATGTGGTGGTTATGTTGCGCAGGGACAGTACGATGGCAAAAAGGGTCGCGCACAGGCACAGGGCCATCACCACGTAAAATACCGGCTTGGACATGCGGAAATACCGGTTTTCCCAGGCATCAGGCAGTACCTTTGGCAGACGGATCACTGCAATGATCGCCACCACGTCGGCAATACGTCCCACCAGTACCACATTGCTGGTAATGGTGCTGATGCTGAGGTTCAGGAGGATTGGAAGCACGGCAATGATATACATCAGGACGAGAATCCGGTAGGGCGCCTCCGCCTTATTGGTCTGTCCTAATTTCCCCGGGAACCAGCCATCCCGTGTCATCTGGTGGAAGGGCCTTGAAAACACGCTGTAAGAAGAGTTCAGCGTGGTTGCCAGGGCCATGATGGGTCCGCCAATAACAAACGCATAATACAGCGGCCTGGACATAAGTGTCTTTGCAACTTCCGTCAGAGGCTTTCCTGCCACCTGGTCAATGGGCAGCACGCCGCTGGCCACGATTGCAATCATGGTGTACAGGAAAAGAATGATTCCGGTGGCTGCGATGATGGCAAATGGCACATCGCGCTTGGGGTTCCTGGCCTCCTTGCTGAAAGCCACCACAAAGGACTGGCCTGTACAGGAGAATACCAGCAGCAGGACCGCGTTAAAGAATCCGTCCGCCCCATTGGTGAAAAATTCCGGCGAAGACAGGTCAAAGGTGCCCGGCCTCATGTGGAACAGTCCTATGACAATGAACAGCCCCAGTCCCAGGAAAAGGAAAAGGGACATGATGTTCTGGAACTTGGCCATGAAGGATACCCCCATCATATTGATGATCCAGAACAGTGTGACCATTACAACTGCCACCACCTTCACATTTAAGAATGGGAAAATTGCATTCATATACGTTCCCATGGACAGACCGAACATGCCGCATGCAAACATATTAAGCGTGAACGCCATACCGTACATGCCGCCCCAGCGGTCGCCCAGGATGGTGGATACGAAGGTGTAATTGCCACCCTTTACGCGGATCATGCTGGAGAGCATGATATACGGAAAAATAATACAGAAGCCCAGCAATATGGCTGTGGCATATGCCAGCCACACGCTTCTTCCGGTCACTCCTATGGCCTGGCCTACCAGTGTCACCACGCCTGCCCCTATGACCTGTCCGGCCGCCAGGCTGGTCAGTTCTTTAATACCTAGTCCCTGACTTTTATTCTCACCCATAATAATCTTTTCTCCTTATATATTGAACTCTGTTCCTGGATTCTGGTAACATCATCCCGCTTATCTGACGGTTTCAATGCGCGCATGCTTTAACGCGTAGTCCGACAGTTCCTGTCCGATTCCCGGAAGGTCCGGAATCTCAAAGTATCCGTTCACCGGCTGGTAATTATGTACGCATTCATTGATGGTCACCGCGGTGGTATTGGCGATGTGGTGCTCATGGATCACAAAGTTGGGGATGGCTGCTTCCAGCTGCAGGCTGACCGCCACACTGATCGGGCTGGAACACACATGTGTCTGTACCCCTACATCATACACATGGGCCATGTCGCAGATTTTCTTGCATTCCGTGATTCCACCGCAGTTGCCGATATCCGGCTGGATGACGCTTAAGCTTCCGTTCTCCAGGAACGGCAGGAATCCCCACCTGGTATAGGTACGCTCGCCAGTGGCCAGCGGGATATCCGTATTATCTGCAATCCGGCGCATTACCTGAGGATTTAACGGGGTGCACCCCTCTTCCAGGAACATGATATCATAGCGGGAGGCCATCCTGGCAAACTGAACCGCTGTGTTGGCGTCTGTCATGGCGTGGTTCTCAATGATGATGTCCACATCCGGGCCAACCGTCTCACGCACGGCGGCTATCCTCTCTTCTGCAGTATGCATGGCCTGGCGTGACAGATGGCCGGTGGTATCCAGATAGGACAGCATCTTACCGTCCCTGTCAAACCGGAGGAAATTAATCTTCACGGCATCATATCCCTGGTCCATGGCCTTCTGGCAGGCCTCCCGGTAAAAATCCACATCCCCCCGTGAAGCTCCCGGGTTAAATTCATCCGTCCCCCAGCCAAACTGCAGCTGGCTTGCGTAAGCGCGCAGCCTGTCCCTCTGCTTACCGCCTAAAAGCTGGTACACCGGGACGCCCAGCGCCTTGCCTTTGATATCCCACAGCGCTATGTCAATGGCGCTGATGGCTGAAAAGAAAACCGCCCCATTCCCCTGGGCCCAGAAGGACTGTTTATAAAGCTTCTCCCATATGACTTCATGGGCCATGGCATCCATGCCTATGATCATGGGCCCCATATCCTTCAAAAGTTCATACGCTGCCGTGGAACCGCATCCAATGGCAATGGCCGCTTCCCCATATCCATAGATACCCTCATCCGTGTTAATACGCACAATGACTGGGCGGGAACCGCATCCCTTTTCCTTTTCCAGTGCAATCACATCCAAACTGGCAATCTTCATACCTTTACCTCACTTTTCTTCTTACTTGACAACCAATCATCTACTTATCAATTGTCTTACAATTAAATAGTAGCAAAAAGGGCATCTGTTGTCAATGATAAAAACATTTTTGTACAAGTATCCCAACTTTCTGCAGATTTATTGTGCATAATCACAAATTGCTTTTTGGAATGGGGTTCGACTCTGCACGCCGGGATTTTTCATTGTCAAACGGAATTTTTCCTTGTTAGACGGGATTTTGCCTTGCTAGATGTAATTTTGCCTTGCTAGATGTAATTTTGCCTTGCTAGACAAAAATCCCCCATCTATATACCACCGCATGCCCTGCCAGCCTCTGCCGCCCTGTTTTGCTGGAATACAGGCTGATTATATGGTATATTTGAGGCAAGTAAGAAAACAATGAGGTGAGATTCATGAAAAAACTGGAGAATCTGAAAAAGCAGAGTATACCAGACCAGGTATTTGATTTGATAAAAGGTTATATTGATTCAGGCAGGTTCCAGGCAGGCGATAAGATTCCTTCTGAAAATGAACTGTGCAAACAGCTGGGTGTCAGCCGCCCCTCCATCAAGACCGCCCTGAGCAGATTGCAGGACATGGGGCTTCTGGAGGCCCGGGTAGGCGACGGGACCTATGTAAAGGAATGCACTGCATATGACTTCCTGGAACACGCCTCCAAGGCAATGCTCCATGCAAAGGATATCCAGGAAATCAGCGAACTGCGCCGGGCCATCGAGATGGAAAGCGTCCGCCTGGCAGTAGTCAAGGCAGATGACAATGACCTTACACACCTGGAGGAAACTGCCCTGACCCTGCTTAAGGCCATAAAAGAAAAACCCGGCCATACCATGGAGGAGGATTACCAGTTCCATCTCCAGCTGTGCCGCTGCGCCCATAACCGGTATCTGTTGATGATGTATGAACTTATCGGCGGCCTGGTCCGGAACCATATCGACCTGTTCGTGGAACAGTATGTCCGGGACCAGAACGGAAGCAGTCCTTCCCCGGACGCCCACTGGGAGCTTTATATGGCGGTCAGGCAGAAGGAGACTGAAAAAGCCTGCGCCATCTTAATGGACATGCTGAAAGTCTGACGGCCGGATGACAATTACCAGGTGCCATCCTCAGCTTCAAACCTTTCATTGGCAGATTATCATCCGGCAATCATCATCGGCAATCCATCCCCATATCAATCCAGCGCAAACATAGCCATGGCATGCAGCACATCCTCTTCCATTGCAAGGATTGCCGCGTTCGCCAGTTCATGGAAATACTTTACATCCTGTTCCTCCAGCAGCTTCTTAACCGCCTTGACACCTGCGTTGGACATGTAGGAAAAATAATTTATCTTGCGGATACCGCAGCGGATGGCCATCTGGGTGTCCTCCACGCTGACGCCTGAACCGCCGTGCATGACCAGGGGCACCCCTGTCAGTTCCCGGATCCGTTTAATCCGCTCAAAGTCCAGCTTGGGCTTTGTGGCATAAAAGCCGTGGACCGTGCCGACTGAAGCAGCCAGGGCGTCAATTCCGGTGTCTTTTACAAACCTTGCAGCCAGTTCCGGCTCCGTATACGCCTCGCTTACATCCCTGATATCATAAACCCGTCCCTCATGGCCCGTCACAATACCGATTTCAGCCTCCACATCCGCATTGTATTCCTTTGCAAGGTCAGTGACAGCCCTGGTCAAACGTACATTTTCCTCATAGGGAAGGGAGGAACCGTCAATCATCACCGCGCTGAATCCAAGGGACAGGGCCTTTTTCACATAGGCAACGTCCTCCCCGTGGTCCAGCATCACGCATACGGGAATCAGGGCATCCTCTGCCATCCGAACCATGATGGGACCGATGACGTCAATGGGTATCTCACATTCATGGAGCTGGGCATGCTGGACAATCACCGGCTCATTGCGTTTCTCAGCCGCTCTGAGGACCGCCATAAGGATTTCCAGGCTGGGCGTATCAAAAGCTCCGATGCAGCACTGCCGGTCCTCCGCGCTTTTTAAGACCTGATTCATACTAACCAGCATCTGTCATTCCCCTCACTTTTCTTCGTACAGCTCGATGATTGCATCATCCCATATCACAAACGCAAGACGTACCCCGGGTCCGCAGTCAGCAGGCCCGAAGATAATCTGCTGGGCCTGGGCCGCATAGTGGTCCAGGTCATCTACCTTATATGCCACATGGGGCTGTTTGGAAAGTATCTCAGGGAACGGGGTCCCCTCCTCAAATTTCAGGTACTCAATCTTAAAATCATAATCATCCACCCTGCTGACCCAGAACTTCATAGCTTCATTATAGGTCATTCCCTCTTTTTTGTTGAGGACCGGGATGCCGATGTGCATATATTCAGCTGCCATATCATACCCTCCTGTTATTATAAGTTGAGAAAACCAGCGGCTTTCATCCTTTTATTTCTTCATGTACGGCGTATTGCAGGGCGCATTCCAATAATGAAGCAGTTCGTCATCCATCCTTGCCATGAACATCTGGAATCCTGCCTGTTCCTGCACGGTCAGCAGCTCGCCCACGTAATTGGCTACAATCTCAATGTTCTTCTCCTTCAGATACTCCACGCACCTGCGGTAAATGATGAACAGCTCCATCAGCGTGGTGGCGCCTGTGCCATTGAGGATGAGCATGATTTTCTCGCCTTCCTTTATATCCAGGTCTGCAAGAAGTCCGTCCAGCATGATCTTGGCTGTCTCATCCGCTGACTTCATGGGCTGGCGTCCGCCGCCTCCCTCCCCGTGCTGTCCCATTCCAATCTCCATCTCATCCTCGCCCAGGTCAGCCAGAAGGCTTCCTGTTGCAGGATGGGTTGCGCCGGAAACAGCCACGGCCAGGGTTGCCATGTTATCCGCAAACCGCTGCGCAATGGCGGCCACTTCTTCCAGGCTTTTGCCTTCTGCAGCAGCTGCTCCCGCTATCTTATAGGTAGGGATACAGCCAACCAGGCCCCGCCTGTCATCCGCATTGGACCTTGGGGCATTGGCGATATCCTCCTGGGTCACTACCTTAACAACATTTAAGCCTTCCTTGGCACACTTCTTCATGGTCAGGTTGCCTGTAAGCATATCGCCTGCATGGTTCAGCACAATATAAAGCACGCCCTTACCCTTGTCCGCCATCTTGATGGCATCCAGACACGCCTGCGGTCCGGGAGCCGCAAACACATCTCCTACAACCGATATGTCCACCATGCCCTCTCCCACAAATCCGCTGATGGCAGGCTCATGGCCTGATCCGCCCTGGGTTACAATCGTAACGCGGTCAGCGTCTGCCAGCTTATTGTTGATGACCATCCGGTTCTCCCCCAGCGTAACCAGGTCCTTATGGGCCAGCGTGAAGCCCTCCAGAAGTTCGGGTGTCAGGTTCTCAGGGTTATTAATAAATTTCTTCATTTTCATATTGTTTTACCTCTCCCATTTATCATTTTTACAGGTCTTTGACCAAGGCCTGTTTAATCATTCCTGTTAGACATGCGCCAGCGCCGCCAGGCACAGACACTGGATACATCCTACTTCAGTCCGTCGCATAAACCTGCAAAGAACAGGGATGTGCTCACTGCCCCCGCATCTGGTGTTCCTATGGTCTGCTCCTTATAGCTTCTGGCCCTTCCGTACTTGGATACGTACTGTTCGCTTTCCTTTGCTCCCCTGACAGCCGCTTCCTTTGCCGCTTCCAGGATTGCCATGATATCGTCCTGCGCTTTCTGGGCCGCATCCACTGCGGGAATCAGGGCATCCATCATGGTTTTATCCCCTATGCCCGCTGTCGTGATATCCTCCATGGCTGACAGGCATTCGGTAAACATTTCCTTCAGTATCTTTGCATCAATCGGTTTGTTTCCCTCCAACGGTCCTGACAGGCCCCCTATCATGGTTCCGTATAACGGTCCTGCGCTGCCGCCTCCAATCTCCATGGTGTTGTCCCCCAAATCCTCGATGAACGTTTCCATGTCGTCGTCTTCCCAGCCCTCTATGCTCTTCTCCATCAGGCTGGCTATCTTACCGATTGTGATGCCATGGTCCCCGTCCCCGAATCTGGAATCAATCTGGCTGAGATAGTCCTTGTTCTCATTCCACAGCTGGGCTATCTTCTTGAACATTTGTATGATTTCCGGTTTCGTAAGTAACATATGTAACCTCCTTTCACGCATTTTCCCCAATTATTCCATAGTTTTAGATTATCATCCGCTGACATACTTGTCAATTTAATCTGGTTTAAAATTCATATTTTTTATAAAATGCACAAAAAATGCGCAGTCCCTATGACAAACTGCACATTTTTAGTTACATATGTAACTTCATCTATGGTCTGTTATTTCCCGTCAGGGCATCTCCCCGTGATTTACTGTTCCAGCATTTCCCTGATAACATGCTCCGGCGCAAGGATATGGTTAATGTATCCCGACTTCAGCGCTCCCCTGAGCGCCTTTGGGCTGGTATTGGCAGAACAGATTCCAACCGCATACCTGGTTTTTGCCAGAAGCTCCAGGGGAATCTGGATTGCATAGTCCGTGTCCGAACGGATGACCTGGCCTTCCACGTCAATATAATAGTTGAGGATCCTCCCCACTGCCTTCTGCCTGGACAGCCTGTCCCCATACCTGGCCTCCGATGCAAAATCAGGGGTGGAGGGAAAGTTACCGATGTTCACAAGCGCCACATCCAGCCTTTCCCAGGACCGGCAGACCTCCCGGTAATTGTCCAGGGATTTCATGAGACGCAGCTCCTGCTCCGACAATACGGATGCCGGGGAATAGATAAAATCAGGCCGGGCGCCGCTGTGCTCCGCAATGGCCCGCACCAGTTCATTGGAATGGTAATTCTTAAGACCCACACCGCCATTGCCAATCAGGGGACATACGGATGTGCATACCGGAACCAGCCGCTCCTTCTGCTCCATGCATTTGACCACATCACCGATGATATGGCCCCAGCCAATCCCCAGGTTATCCTCTCCCAGGCCTTCCAGGAAACTGATGGCCGCCTCTGCCACCGCCGCATTGGTTGCATGGTCGCCGGAACCGTCCGGTATCACCATGCCTCCGTAAATCCCAAACTTCCTTCCCACCTGTTCCATTAGGGATATCTGCCTGGTTTCCCGTATCTGCGGGGCCTGGATACGGATGGTCACAATCCCCGTATCCCTGGCCTCCTTTAAAAGCTTGCTGACCATGGGCCTGGAGATACCGTAATGCGCGGCAATCTCGCCCTGTGTCCGGTCCTGTTCATAATACATCCTGGCCACCTCCACCAGGCGGCCCACCTTCTTATCACTATCAGCAATGCCCATGCAAATCAGCTCCTGTCTTCTTCCGTCATCTTCCCATGGCTCCGCCCAAGCCGCTCAAACATCCACAGCCCCAGGCAGCCCACGCCATAGCACGCAATGTCCTTTAAGTCAAATACCGACCCCAGTATGATCCTGGCTGCCCTGAACTCCTGAAGTCCCAGTATCTCCACCAGATGGAAATACTGCAGCACTTCCACGCAGGCTGCAAACAGGAACACATATAATACCAGATGCCGGATACCGGACGGAAAGAAAATCCGGACAAAAACATATACCAGCACCACCACCAGCACATCCCCGATATAAGGGCGGACAAACCGGTCATGTACCCACAGCGCAATGGCTGCCTCAATGAGGAAGAGGATTATGAATGCTGTCAGATATCCTATCCTCTGCCTGTTTTTACTTATCTTCACGGTCACTGTCCTCCCTATTTCATTTATACCATATAGTACCATGCAATCCCTATAGCACCATACAATCCCAGTAGTACCATGCAATCCCTATAGCACCATACAATCCCAGTAGTACCATGTAATCCCTATAGCACCATACAATCCCAGTAGTACCATGCAATTCCTATAGCACCATACAATCCCAGTAGTACCGTGCAATTCCAATACTACCATATAATCCCAGCAGTACCATACAATCCCATATAATCCTTCACAGTCTCATACAATCCCATTCAGTTCCTGGTACAGATCCTTGGCATAACTGTCCGTCATGCCGCAGATATAATCCGTCACCAGCAGCAGGCGCAGGTACAGCTTCTCCGCCTCATCCTTATCCTTTGAACAGATGGAATAAATCTTCTTATAATTATCGGAAATAAGGGAAACCATCTTATCCTGCACCTGTGTCATGGGCAGGTCCGTATCCCAGGGTATGACCGCGTCCACAAACCGCTCCAGCAGGAAGCTGAAAATGGTCTGGGCGGCTATCTCCAGTTTTAGTATGGGCCTGGTGTCGAAGGCATAACGGAAGGCGATATCCCCCAGGGCGTCCATCAGAAGCTCCACGCCGGTTCCGGCAAACATATCCTTCCCATAACTCCCATCCATGACAGCGTCATAATTCTCAGTAAAGCAGTCCGTCACCCCGGCAATCATCTGCCCTTGGGCGCTGATTACCCAGTTCTGCACCGCATACAGGTCCGGGCGGCTGTAATCCCTCTGCACGCCCTTGCCAAAGCGCTCCTCCAGCCAGGAAACAATCCGCTGGTACTGCTCCGTCTGCTGCCCCGGCCGGAAACCTTTCAGTTCCTGCAACAGCCTTTCATAGGAAATGCAGCCCTTTTTCACCGCATCCTCTATATCTGCGGTCTTATACGCAATATCATCTGCCGCCTCCAGAAGGAAGGTCAGGGGATGCCTCATGCCAAAGGTCCCTGTGGAGCGCTGCACATCTTCAAAATTGTCTTTATCCGCATAGAAATATCCCATCTTCTTTGTCCTGATATTGCCGCTTTTCTTATCTATCCCAAGGGAGGACACAGGATACTTGATGATGGTCCCAAGCAGCGCCTTGGTCAGGTTCATACCATGCTCATCCACCAGGAAATGCAGCCTGGTCACCACGCGGAAGGCCTGGGTATTGCCCTCAAAATGATAAAAGTCCTGCAGCATCTGGGGCTTAAGGATATCACTTATGGGCTGTCCCTTAAACATAAGCCGCCCCAGGTTCTGTTTAAACCAGTCCTGTATGGAGGTTTCCCCGAAATGTCCGAAGGGCGGGTTCCCGATGTCGTGAATCAGCCCGGCACACTGGAGTATGTCACACACTGCCGCCTTATGCTCCGGCAGGAAGGTATCGTCCTTCACATTCACCCGTATGCTCTCGGATATATTCTGCCCCAGGGACTTGGCCAGGGAGGAGACCTCAAGGGAATGGGTAAGCCTGGTCCTGACAAAGTCGCTGCGGTCCAACGGAAAGACCTGGGTCTTATCCTGAAGGCGGCGGAAGGAGGCGCTTCCGATAATGCGGTGGTAATCCTTCTCAAACTCAGTGCGCAGGTCGGTGGAGGATGATTTCTTATAGCTTCGGATACGGTCATCACAAAGCAGGGTTGTCCAGTTCATGGGGTTGTCTCCTTTTTCTTTTCTATACTCTATTATCAACAATTTTGGGGAAAATGCAAATACAAATAAAAAGAAAGGACCGGAACCCACCGTGTAAACGGCAGGCCCCAGCCCTGTTATTCACTTCTGTGCATATTTTTCCTGACGCAGGTATCAGGCACTGGCTCCACCGGTATTAACACAAGGCTGTGCCAGCACCTTGACCCCGATATCATTCCATGCCTTAATCTCCTTTGACGGCATATTCCAGTCCGTAAACACGTAATCTATCTGTTCGGCGTCACACACCTTGTTAAAAGCCACTTCGCTGAACTTGTTAAACTCACACAGTATGATTTTAGAATGTCCTATCTCAAGCATTTTCCGCAGGACTGCTGCCTCCTCCGTATTATATTCCGTCACACCATCCTCAATGGAAATTCCATCTATGCTCAGTATGGTCTTATCTACACGGAAATCCTCAAGGCATTCCCTGCACGTGCTTCCCACCAGACTCTTATTATGTTTTCTCAGATACCCGGAAGTAAGATAAATCTGGTTGCTCTCGTTATCACTTAAAATCAAAGCTATGTCTGGTGAATTGGTTACCACGGTCAACATTTTCCTGCTTTTTAAGAGATACCTTGCCAGGGACAGGGTCGTGCTTCCATTATTCATGGCAATGGCATCCCCGTCATTGATATACTCTGCCGCTGCTTGGGCAATGGCCTGTTTTTCCTGCTGGTTGCTTTCCATTTTTTTTGAAAACTCCAGTTCCTTCGCCCTGAAACTGCTGTAGGTAGCGCCGCCGCGTATACGTTTTACGGACGAGTCTTTTTCCAGTTCCAGCAAATCCCGGCGTATGGTTTCGATGGACACGTGAAACAGGTCTGCCAGATGCTCTACCTTTGCAAATTTTACCTCGGACAGATACCGGAGCATCTCCCTCTGGCGTTCGCTATACATAGGCCACCGGGGACAGCTTCATCAGAAAATGTCTGTCGTATGTGGTGAGGGGCATCAGGAACAGCTCTCCCCTGCTGTTCCCGCACATCCCATGCGCCCGGATGGATGAATTATAAAATCCCAGCTGCGCCTTCACATTCAGTTCCATATCAATCATCGTAAGGCCGCCGCCCCGCTCTGCAACATACACATAGTTCCTGTCCGCCCAGAGTCCGGTAGGCTGATACAGGTTCTCATCAAAGTATGCCAGCAGTTCTCCGTCTTCTGAGAATACATGGAGCCGGTTTCCATCCCTGTCCCCAACCCATACGCGGCCCAGAACATCCACGCAGAGACAGTGAGGTACCACAAACCGTCCCGGTTCATCCCCGGGACCTCCCCAGGTCTGTATTAACTTCCCATCCCTGGTAAAATGGTGGATGGCTGCATTGCCATAGCCGTCGCTGACAAACAGGTCACCGGATGGCGCAAAGGCCACACCTGTAGGTTTATTAAAGGGAGGCGCGGCCCGCCTTATGGTCCCCACTCCCATGAAAAAGGACCACCCCTTGTCAAAAGAGACATCCGTCGGCACGTATTTTCCCATTCTCTGGCGTTTCCTCCAGATATCAGGGTCAAACCCGCTGTCACTTGGAACTCCCGGCGTACCGATATCGCGGATCAGCTCCCCGTCCTTGCTGATTTCCCGGAGCACATGCATGGCCACGTCCACGCACAGCAGCGTATCTTCCGGAGTCACGCAGAGGGTATGGGTTTCTTTAAACAGCCCCTTTCCAAAATCCTTTACATAATTTCCTTCCGGGTCCAGCATCATGATGGGATGGTCCACATCCCTTGTGGATAAGAACAGGTTGTCCTCCTTGTCACAGCACCCCCCGGAATACATGGTGAACTCAAAGCAGTCCGGGAATCTGCCATAATCCGGGTGGAGTTCATAGGTATATCCATTGCTTGTATAATAAGATCTGCCGGCCTTGTCGCGGTCCGCAATCCCCTTAATCATCTCTGCCATCTTTGCAGCCCTTCCCCTCTTTAACATTCATATCTTTATTTATCTTTTTCACGTACGCTTTCAGGCACGATTTCTCCGGACATGATTTTTTCCTTGCTCTCCTCCACCATTTCCTTCACGCCATCCTTATATGTAATCTTACCTGTGGAATCGAAATCAAAACCAGCTCCATCTGTACGGTTCATGGAAAATGCTTCTGTGCGTCCGCCTTCGAACTTACCCTCTGCATAATCCTTCATCGCTGCATATACCCATGTATCATACGGTGTAATCTGGCTTCCCACTACCTGTCCGGGAAGCAGAGGGCTTTGGTCAATGTCACATCCAACCACATAATGCCCTTCTCCAAGTTCCTTAGCTGCCTCAAACACCCCAAGGCCAGTCTTTGCCGCTACTTGATATACCACATCATAGCCTGAATTATATAAGGTAAGCGCCAGTTCCTTACCCTTGGCCGGGTCCTCAAAGGTACCTGCATACATGATGGATACTTCAATATCCGGATTGGCTGCTTTGGCCCCATCCTCATATCCTGCCGCATATCTGTTGTTCTGTGCCATATCCTGACCGATGACAGCCCCAATCTTACCTGTTTCCGACATAAGGGCAGCCGTCACGCCTGCCAGGTAGGAACCTTCCTGCTCTTTGTTGGCAGAACCCAGCACATTGGGGATATCGTTGATTTCACCGTTCATGCTGAAGAATTTTGTATCCGGGTACTCCGGGGCCACGGTACAGATGGCATCCACCATCTCAGGCTGGAGACATACCAGCAGTCCATATCCTTCCTGGGCCATGGAACGCAGTGTTTCCTCATACTCGCCTACCTGGACCTCCACTACCTGGGTATCCATGCCATATTCTTCCGCTGCCTTTGTAAAGCCGGAATAGCTTAAGTCAGTTACAGAGCCGTCGCCTAAAGCCTGGGGTGTTATGAATGCGGCCTTCAGCGCTGTCTTGGGGGCCTCTGATGCTTCTGTCTCCTTCTTTTCTGCCGGGGCTTCCGTCTTCACGGCCTCTGTCTGGGGAGCCGCTGTCGTGTCTTTCGCCGCTGTCCCTCCGCCTGAACCACAGGCACTGAGAATTGTCATTGCTGCCACTGCTCCGAGAATTACTGCTGTTGCTTTTTTCATTTCTTTTCCTCCGTTTTCTTGTTTGTTTTTCTTGTTCGTTTCATTTGCTTTATATGTTAAAATTGTTCCTTTACCGGTTTTCTGATAAACACACATGCAAGCACTGCCAGATATGGAATCATCAGCACAAGCTCAGAAGCAATGGTCCCGCTGAGCTGTACCTGGTTTCCAAATGCTTCCGCAAATCCAAACAGCAGCGTGATGAACAGGACCAGCACAGGCCTGCGCCTTGAGAACATCAACGCACCCAGTGCAATATACCCCTTCCCCACTGTCATACCCTCAGAAAACATGGACAGGAATCCGATGGACAGCTGGCTTCCGGCCAATGCGCACAGCACGCTGGCAATCAGGATACAGGAAATCCGTGTTTTATTTATATTAATGCCCACTGCCTCGGCTGCTTCCGGATTGGCGCCGCTGGACAGGATCCGCAATCCATAGGGCGTATGGTAAATAATGACGGCCGCGGCTGCCACGCTGAGAAAGGCTGCGTACACAATCCATGTCTGCTGGGTAAATATGCTTCCAATCACCGGGATATCACAAAGCACAGGGACTGTAATCCTGGATATGGATGGGATGTCCGGCGATATAAAGGAACCGGTCTGGTGGAACACCATCCTGAGCAGGTAAATGGTTAAGCCGTCAATCAGAAAGTTAATGGCAAAGCCCACCACCAGTTCAATGGCTTTCATTTTCATGGTAATCCAGGTAAAGAAGCACCCCAGGACAAGGGTTGCAATAACCGCGCACAGCACCCCTATCACCCAGCTGTGGAAATAGTAGCCTGCAATGACCGCAAAAAAGCAGGCCAGCAGCATCTGGGCTTCCAGTATGATGAAGGTTACCCCGGCGCAATCACAGAACAGGGCTCCCACTGCAGCCAGCAGGATGGGGGCGGAATACCGCATGGTAGCGCTGATTAAAAGCGAAATATTCATGATGCCTCTCCTTCCTTTGCATTATGCCTGATAAAGGGTAACTGTTTCCAATCCAGCATACCTGCGAATGCCTTCGCGGAAACAAAACATATGATGGTACACTGTATGACCACGGCCACGGCCCTTGATACGCTGGTGGTCCGCTCCACGGTCAGGGAACCTGCCTTTAAAAATCCCATAAATACCGCTCCGAACAGAGTTCCAAGTGGCGAGCAGCTGCCCAGCAATGCTGACAGGATTCCATTTGTTGCAAAATCCCCGACAAAGCGGCTTTCAAAGCAAAGCCTGACTCCCATGATTTCAGTGGCGCCTCCCAGCCCTGCAATGGCCCCGCTCATAAGGATGACACCAATCCTCGCTGTATTTACATTTACTCCCCCATACTTGGCAAACCTGGGGTTAATCCCGCATACCTCAAACTCATAGCCGAATTTTGACCGTTTAATCATGATCCAGTAGAAAACCACGACCGCAAGACTGATTAACAGCGCCGTAGTCACATTGGTTCCAGGTATCAGCTTGGTCAGCTGCCCCTGCTCCGCAATCATGTCCGTCTTAATGGTCGCGCCCCGGTTGCCGCTTGCAAGGAACACATTATGTACCAGATAATCCGTGAGATACATCGCAACATAGTTCAGCATCATGCACGGCACCACCTCGCTGCTGCCGTAATAAAGCTTGGCAAGAATCGGAGGCAGCGCCCATATCATCCCCACCAGCATGCTGGCAAGAAGCATGAACGGTACCAGGATATATCCCGGCAAATCCCTGAATGTGATACCCACGATGGCTGCTGCCAGTCCACCCATGTACATCTGGCCTTCCACACCCATGTTGAAGACCCCGCCCTTAAAGGCAATGGATGCCGCCACCCCTGCAAATATCAGGGGTACTGTCCACCGGATGCTGGATGCAAGGGCAAACATGGAACCGCATGCGCCGCGCAAAAGGGCGGCATAGATAACAACAGGATTATTGCCTGTTGCAAAAATCAGGACTGCGCCGACCAGCAGACCAAATGCCACTGCCATAAGAGCAGTCTTAACACTGATTGGCGTCGGCCTATACGTAAAATTCATACAGCTGTACCCTCCCTTACAATTCCAGCCATCAGCAGGCCGATTTCCTCCTCGGTTGCCGTACCCGGATCCACTTCCCCCACAAAACGTCCATTATATATGACCAGTATGCGGTCGCTGATTGCCATGATTTCAGAAAGTTCATTGGAAACCAGCAGGACAGCATTGCCCTGGTTACGGTGTTCCACAAGCGTATCATGGATATACTCCGTTGCGCCGATATCCACACCGCGGCTTGGCTGTGCAGCTATGAGGACAGATGGTTTCAGGTATAATTCCCTGGCTACTATCAGCTTCTGAAGATTGCCTCCGGATAAAGACAGGGCATCATTCATGATATTATCTGTTTTCACTGTAAATTTCTTCACATTGTCCCAGGTAATCTGTTTCGCTTTTTTATAGTTGATGAAACACCTCCCGGCAAAATCCCTGGACCGGTATCCTTCCATGATAAAATTGGATAGAATGGTGGCGCCTACCGCTGCCCCTGTAAGCTGCCGGTCCTCAGGAATGCATCCCATCCCATATTCCCGCCTGATCCTGGTTCCCATGGATGGCGATACCTCCCTGCCCTCAATCCGTATCATCCCTTTATAGTCATTGACCATACCGGTTAATATGTCGATTAATTCAGACTGCCCATTCCCCTGGACCCCTGCAATTCCAAGTATCTCTCCTTTGTGTAAGGTGAATGAAATATTGTCAACCGCCCTGACTCCCCATTTATCCACATATTCAAGCCGCTCTGCTTCCAGGGCAACCTGGGACTGGTCAACCACTTTCTTCTCCTTCTGTTCACTGAGCTGGCGTCCTACCATCATCTCAGCGATGCTGCGCTCATCCGTCTCAGATGTCTTCACATGTCCGGTAACCTTTCCCAGCCTGAGTACCATGATTTCATCTGTAATCTGCATGATTTCATTGAGCTTATGGGTAATCAGTATGATACTCTTTCCTGCGTTCCGCAGTTCCACCAGGGTTTCAAACAGCTTTACAATCTCCTGGGGAGTAAGCACGGCCGTGGGTTCATCCATAATCAGAAGGTCAGCCCCAAGGTAAAGGGCTTTCAGGATTTCCACACGCTGCTGCAGGCTGACCGGTATATCCTTAACCAACGCTTTGGGCGGGACCTCCAGCTTATACTGTTTACCGATATCCAAAACCATCTGTTCCGCCTGCTTCATGTCCAGAAGCCCGTTCTTTTTCTGTATAGGCTTACCGAGTATCATGTTCTGTGTTACCGTAAGGGTTGGGACCAATGCAAAATGCTGGTGTACCATACCTATCCCCATATCAATGGCATCTTTGGGGCTTTTAAACCGTACTGCCTTTCCATCAATCAGTATTTCGCCTCCATCCGGCTCATACATTCCGTAAAGTACACGCATTAGTGTTGTCTTGCCCGCCCCGTTTTCCCCGATTAATCCATATATCTTTCCAGATTCAACCGTAAAATCCACCTCGGAATTAGCTGTCAGTTTCCCAAATACCTTGGTGATTTTTTTTAATTCAATCTGCCTCCCCATAATCATCCCTCGCTTCTGATATATCTGCCATATCCTGCATCACACAGGATCCTTCCGTCTCCATATACCCTTTTTCCCCTGACAAATGTATCTGTCACGCGGCCCGTTAACTCCATTCCATGATACGGACCTTTGTCGCTCTTTGTTTTGGAGAATGATCTGGTTCCGTCATAAACCCACTTCTCATCCGGGTCAATGAATATAAAATCCGCATCCGCCCCCGGCATCAGGTTTCCTTTCCTCGGGTACAGCCCCAGAAGCCTGGCCGCGTTTTGGGACGTAAGTTCCGCCAGCCTTGTCCATGACAGGCCCCGCTTATTCACTCCCTCTGAAATCATTGCGGCCAGCATCACGTCATTGCAGCCAAATCCGCAGTATTCCTTCCAAAAATCGTGCTGCATTACCTTCTCTTCATCCGTGTATGGCCCGTGGTCAGAACCTAATACATCTATGGTCCCATCCTTTACATAATCCCACATCTTTTCCACGTTCCCGCGGCTGCGGAATGGCGGTGTGCATTTTGCAAAGGATTTTTTATCCCTCAGTATATTCCTGTCAAATATCAGATAATGGGGACATGTCTCAACAAATACCGGCGCCCCTTCCCTTTTCTGGTTCTTTAGGAATTCCGCTCCCTGCATGATGGTGGTATGACAGACTAAAAGCCTGGATCCGGTCATCCTGGCAAACAGCACAGCGCGCTGTATTGCGTCAAACTCAGTCCACCACGGCCTTGCATCGTCAAAACATGCCTCGTCCTGGCAATGGATTTCCGAATAATGCTGACAGCCAAAATCGGCCACTTCCGCATTCTCGGCATGGAGGGCAACCAGCCCATGGAAGGATGCCGATTCCCGCATTCCTTCAACCAGGTAACCATCCGTGATGCGGGGGTATACTTTGGTGGAAAAACACATGAATCCCTTAAAGCCAACACAGCCAAGTTCGTGCATTTCCCTCATATCCTTAATACTGGCGGGAATCAGTCCTCCCCACAGCGCAAAATCCACCACGGAACGGCTCTCTGCTGTCTGCTTTTTCAGCATCAGGCTTTCCCTGTCAATGGTTGACGGCTCTGACGGCAGCGGCATATCGCATATAGTGGTGATTCCGCCTGATGCCGCGCTGCATGAGCCACAGTACCAATCCTCCCGGAAATTAGCAGGTCCCGGGTCACCCATGTGGTTATGTGTGTCAATCATACCCGGCATCACTAGCTTCCCAGACGCGTCTATGATTTCACAGTCACCTGAATAGTCACTACCTTTTTCCAACAAGGCAGTTATCCTGCCGTCTTCAACCAATAATGATACATTCTCCACACTGTTCGGGAGTACAACCTTGCCATTACAAATTAACTGTTTGTTCTGAATCATCCCCACACCCTCTCATTTTTTACTGTCTTATGTGGTATAATCTTATCAAAAACAAACAAAAGCTGTCAATCATGGCAATTGACAGCTTTTTTTGGTTAATGTTCAATTTTTACAACTGGAAATTGTGGTTTTACAAGCATTTCCACGGTTTTTCCACATTTACTCCAACTTATTATTTTCCATATATCTCCTGTCCGCAGTCAACACCCGCACATTGATATCACTCCAGGCTTTTACTTCTTTATAAGATATATTCCAGTCTGTAAACACATAATCAATCTGCGCCGCGGAACACACCTTGTTAAACGCAACCTCGCTGAATTTGCTGAACTCGCATAAAATCATCCTGGTACGGCCAATCTGAAGCATTTTCCTTAATATGGCGGCTTCTTCTGTATTGTATTCCGTAATCCCATCCTCAATGGAAATGCCGTCAATGCACAATATGGTCTTATCAACCCTGAAATCCTCCAGGCTCTGGCTGCACATGCTTCCAATCAGACTTTTATTATGCCTGCGGAGACGGCCTGCCGTCAGGTAAACGCTGTTACTTTCATTGCCAATCAGTACCATGGCAATGTCCGGGGAATTAGTGACAACCGTCAGACGTTCCTTTGTCTCCAGCAGACATCTGGCCAATTCCAGGTTAGCAGTCCCATTATTCATGGCAATGGCATCCCCGTCATTGATATACTCAGCCGCCAGTTTGGCAATGGCATGCTTTTCAACCTGGTTATTCTCCATCTTTTTTTCATATTCCATTTCTTTGGCACGCAGGTTATTGTATACGGCCCCGCCCCTGACTCTTTTAATAGAAGAATCTTTTTCCAATTCCAGCAAATCCCTGCGTATGGTTTCCAAACTGACCTGGAACTGTTCTGCCAGCTGTTCCATCTTAGCAAACTTGGCTTCGGACAAAAAACGGATAATTTCTTTCTGACGTTTATTATACATAGGTCAATCTTCCCCCTGCCATTTGGTTTTTCACCAAATTCCACATTTTTTACAACTTAGTTTTCCACAAAAGTTTTTTAAAAACTAATTTTATTAAGTTTGATTCCCGATTTATTGCACTTTTTAATGATTTTAGTTAATAAAATGTTGCACATTTCAAATATAAATCCGCTTTTTGTGGAATAGAATGTTGAAAATCCACCTGCACCAACCCTTTTATGATATTCTACCATGGCGCCCCGCCAGATTCAATTTATATCTTGCGGTGTTGCTTTAAACATAGGCATTCAAAAAGGGACATCCGTCTCCCAATGTCCCTCGTCAGATACTTATACACATGAATTCTTTTTTAAAGCACAAAAAAGCGGCTACATTTCCTCAAGGTTTGTATTCGCAGACGGCACACACCAAAAATGATTGAAATAATTGGCGCATTTTTTATTAACTTTATATTTATTGAAAAGAATAAAAAATTTTGTTATGATGAATTGTATAAAATATATATTTTTACAAAAATGGTTTATAGGAGATAGATATGATTAGTTTGACAGATATTGATAAGCAATACTTAATTAATTTGATAAAGGAAGGTGAACAGATTCCTGAAGAATATAAATATTTACTATTTCCAAGTCTTCAAGAAGAATATGAGCTTTCATATGCAGGCAAGATGAAAAAAGAAGATATATTAGCCGGAGAAGACGGTACACTTCCAGTTCCTTTGCAAATAGAAAAAGTTTTTAACGGAACTGAACATCCTGCCTTTGAGGATGGATGGAGAAATATGATTGTTTTTGGAGATAACCTTCAATTTTTAAAGACAATCTATGAAAATAGAGATCCATTAATTAAAGATAAAGTTAAAGGGAAGGTAAAATTGATATACATAGATCCGCCTTTCGCAACGCAAGATGAGTTTCAAAATAAAGATGGGGCCAAGGCATACAGTGATAAGAAGAAAGGGGCGGCATTCCTTGAGTTCATGCGAAGAAGATTGATTTTAGCAAAAGAGATTCTTTCTGAAGATGGTGCAATCTATGTACACTTGGATCAGAAAATGGGGCATTATGTAAAAGTGATTTTAGATGAAGTCTTCGGAAAAAATAATTTTAGAAATGAAATTATCTGGTGTTATAAAACTTCCTTAAAGTCTTCTACGGAAAAATTCGGGAAGGATCATGATATTATATATTTCTATGCAAATCCCCTACATACAATCTCACCAGATAGAAGCGATTTTCCTGCGAGCGAGAGCACGTTAAAAAGATGGGCACCTTATGCCGATGAAACAGGATTTGTAAGTAATAGTCACTTTGCCGGCAGTGATTCTACTATAATTGATACATCTGATGCAACCAAGGGTTTTAATATTAACAATGGAATCCCAAGAGATTGGTGGGAAATTTCGGCAAATGTTTCAAAAGGAAATACATCAGAGGTAATTTCAGGAAAATATCCAACACAAAAGCCAGAGGAGCTGCTATCGAGAATCATAAAAGCTAGTACAAATGAAGGAGATTTAGTAATGGATTTTTTTGGTGGCTCAGGGACAAGCATGGCTGTAGCAGAGAAACTTGGCAGGCGATGGATTACTTGTGATTTAGGCAAATTATCATACTTAACGATGCAAAAAAGATTGCTTCTGATAAATGAAGGTAAGGATTTGTCTGACAAGAATGCTAAGCCTAAGAAATATGGCAAACCAGCTAAAACATTCATCACTTGTAAATTAGGAATGTATGATTTGGGCAAAACCTTAAATCTTGAATGGGACAAATATAAATACTTTGTATCTCAATTATTTGAATATGATATGAAAGAAGTAAAGGCGTCTGGAATAGAATTTGATGGAGAAAAAAGAGGATTTCCAGTAAAAGTATTTAACTATATAAAGCATAAAGAATCAGCCGTGGATTCTGGATATATCAGCAATCTTCACAAAAATTTAAAATCGAGAAAATTCAGTAGAGTGTATATAGTTGCACCTGCAACAAGAGTATATTTTATTGCAGATTATGAAGAATTAGACGATACAAGATATTATTTCTTAAAAGTTCCTTATGAAATGATAGAAGAATTGCACAAAACACCATTTACAAAATCAAGGCAGCCAAGAAGTAAGAATGATATAAATGATATTGAAGAAATGAAAGGATTTCAATTTATTTATACGCCAGACGTTGAGTGTCATTTAGAATCTAAAAACAAAAATATAGTTTTGAAAGTTACAAAATTCATGAGTAATCCTCTTAATGGATGTGAAGCAGATAATTTTTCAACACTATCAAGTATATTTGTGAATTATAACTACAATGGAAAAGAATTCTTGATGGATGATGTAAGATTTTGGAGAGAGATTGAAAGCAGCAAAAAAGAAGATAAAGATACTAAGGTAAATTATATTAATGATAAGATAGCAAGTGTGGAATGGAAGATGCCAACGAAGTTATTGGGAAGTCAAACAGTATTTATTTTTACAGATATATATGGAAATGATGTAACAATATCATTAACAAAGGAGACCATAAATGGAGTATAAAGTTCAATTTAATCAAAAGGATTTAATTCTAAAAGTAAATAAAAACTATGACTTTTCTAAGCTTGATTTAGATAAATGGGAAGCCTATTTAGACGTTTTGTGTGGAAATAGAAATTATCAAAAGAAGGCAATCAAGGCAGCTGTCATATATTTAGCATCAGGAATGTATGATTCTATAGAAGACTTAGTTAAAGAAAATTATGATAATAACACCGAATTAAGAAAAAAATATTTAAAGCTTGACGATTACTATGCCAAATTACAGATGAAAAGAAAACTTTTTGGAACGATTGATTTAGCAACTGGTACAGGTAAATCGTATGTTATATATGGAATCGCTCAAATTATGCTTTCTGAAGCAAAAGTTAAAAGAGTGTTGGTACTCTGTCCATCCTTGACAATAGAAAAAGGGCTTACCAAAAAATTTAAAGAGTTAGCATCAAGATCTGATTTGAGAAATGCTTTGCCCGAAGAATTAATTAATATAACCCCAAAAATTATTAATGCAGATTCTACAATACGGGATGGGGATATCTGTATTGAAAATATACATGCAGTCTATGAAACAACAGGATCTTCAATAAAAGATAGCTTTAAGAACGGCGGAGAAGATACTCTGGTTTTGAACGATGAATCCCACCATATATTTAATAAAACAAATGAAAAAGGCCGTAATGGCGACAATATAAAGAAATGGAAAAAATTTCTCTTAAATAATGATTATAGATTTAAATATATTCTTGGATTTACAGGAACTGCTTATATAGAAAATGAATATTTTAACGATGTTCTTTATAGATATTCTTTAAGAAGTGCTATCGATGATGGGGTTGTGAAAACTATTGAGTATGTTCAAAAGGATGATGTTTCTAATGACAGAGAATACAAATTTCAGAAAATAAGAGAAAATCACGAAATAAATAAAAGAAAATACTCCAATATTAAACCTATTTCAATATTAATTACGAGCGATATCAGAAACGCTAAAAATCTGTATGAAGACTTCTTGGATTTTTTGTGTTCATTCGAAGGAATAGAACGAGATGCGGCGGAAAAAAGGGTTTTAATTGTTACATCTGATGTTCAACACAAAGCTAATATAGGTATGCTCGATTACGTAGATAGTCCTAAAAATAAAATTGAATGGATAATATCTGTAAGTATGCTGACAGAAGGTTGGGATGTAAAAAATGTCTTACAAATCGTTCCATGGGAAGACAGGGCTTTCAATTCCAAACTGTTAATAGCACAGGTTTTGGGGAGAGGCCTCAGAATACCTCCTGAATACTCTAATCCTCAGCCTTCGGTTATTGTATTTAACCATGATAGCTGGAGCAAGAATATAAAATCATTGGTTGATGAAGTACTTGAAATAGAAACCAGAATAATAAGTACTGTTAAATTCAATGGTGAAAGAAATAAATATAATTTTACTGTAACAAATCTGTTATATGATAAAGAGGAAAGAGAAGTGAGTACTGGAGCAGCAAACAAAAGCTTGGACTATACAAATACTTGGAAAGATGGGATAAGCCTTAAAAGCCAGCATGTATCTCCAAATAAAGAAACAGAATATGAAAATCTTTTAACAGGTCAAAAACGGGAGGTTAATTATAAAATTAAACTTAGAACTAAAACTGTAAAAGATGTTATTGATAAAATATACCAGGAATTCCGATTAAGAGATTGGGAAACTAGCATTTTAGGCCTGGGGGATGATATTGTTTATTCAAAAGAAAATTTACCACCTAGAGACAAAATTGAAGCAATTATCCGGAAATCTATGAAACTTGCTGGAATAGATGAGGACATCCTAATAGAAGAAAATGCCAATAAGATTTTTACTGCATTTTCCACTTTATTTAGGGCAAGAAGCAAAACCGTCATTAACTCAATAAAATCCACAGAATTTATAAGCGTACATACAAGTGATATGAAAGATGAGACTAGAGGCATTTCTTCATTTAGAATTGATTCAATGCTTTTTTACACGAATCAATATAAGAATGAAATGCCAAGTGAAGAGCAAAAAATTATAATGGAACAATTTTTAGAAGACGATACATTTCCTAGAAAAGCGAATACAGAAATAAATTTTTATGATTTTAAAACACCGCTAAATACTGTAATCGCAACGGCTAATCCAGAATATACATTTTTAAAAAAATATCTTTTCAAAAATGAAAACTCACAAAAAATCAAAGCATGGGTAAAGTCAAGAGATACTGGATTTTATAGTATTGAATATTCATATAAAATAGGTTCCCATACAAAGGTAGGCTCTTTTAATCCTGATTTTATAATTAAACTGAATAAGGACGACGACGTATATGTGGTTGTAGAAATTAAAGACGATAATGATAATTCATCTGAAAACAGAGGGAAAAATAAATCGGCTAAAGATCATTTCAGTTTGTTAAATAAAAAATTGGAAGAGAGGGGGAAAAATGAACGATATTTTTTCCATTTTTTAAGTCCTAAAGATTATGAAACATTTTTTAAATATTTAAGAGACGATAAGATGGAAAACTTTGTAAGTGAATTAGATATTTTATTAAAAGAAAATGAGAAGTAATACCATATCTATATTGTGGAGGACCTTTATTTTGCTGTGGCTTAATAAAGGTTCTTTGACCATCTGGCATCATTTAAAAAATAATGTACATCCTAATAAAAACCACCAAAGAAAGTAATATCGAAAATTAAAAATGATATTTAAATAACGCTTGACATAGAATACTGTAACTCATATAATTACAGATAAAGAAACTGTATCATATCTTGTTACATTTTTATCATAGAAAGGAATTCATCATGAACACACTTACCGGATATATCGGGACATATGCCTCGCCTGAAAGTCTTGGCATTTACCGTTTTACCATGGACCTGGATAATGGAAACCTGTCTAAGCCGGAACTATACTATGACGCTTTGGACTGCAAATACCTGTCCCTGCACGGTACGCTTTTAGCAGCTCCCAGGAAGCGGGACGGCCAGGCAGGAATCTGTCTCCTTGATACGGCCGGCGGCGGTGCCAGCCTTGCAGGAGAAGCATTTTACGAGACAGCCCCGGCCTGCTATGTAACCCAGGACGACGCCTGTATATACACCGCCAATTACCACGAAGGCTGCATCCTGGTTTATAGGAAATCCCCTGACAGCCTGACTCTGACAAAGAGGATTGATATAGCACCAAAGGCGGGCTGCCATCAGATTTTATTCCACAATCACTATATGCTGGTTCCCTGCCTGCTCCTTGACACGGTTAAGATATATGACTGCAGCAGGGATTTCGCACCGGCTGGGGAGTTAAGGTTTGAGGAAGGCACCGGTCCCCGCCACGGAATATTTGATAAGGACCACAAAAGGCTGTTCCTGGTCAGCGAACTGAGCAACCAGCTGTTTGTATATTCCCTGGCCGCGGATACGCCGTCCGGCCCCGCAATCACCCTGGAGCATGTTTATCCGCTTCTGCCCGGGGATGCAAAATATAAGGAACCTCCGGCCTCGGCAGCCATACGGCTGTCCCCGGATGGACGTTTCCTCTATGTATCCACACGCTTTGCCGATATCATAAGCGTGTTTTATATAGACGGCTGTCAGTTGAAGCTGGTTCAGCAGACCGGCAGCGGCGGGGTCCATCCCCGTGATTTTACCCTTACACCGGACGGACAGTACCTGCTGGCCGTCAACCGGACAGAAGGCGGCCTTGTAAGCTTCAGGATCAACCCGGAAACCGGATGCCTGAACGGACCGTGTTCCCAGGTTCCTGCGCCTGAAGCAGTAGCCGTCATATTGTAACTAACCAGACATTGAACAAGGAGGATTTAATACTATGACAAAACTTGATATAGGAATCGTGGGCCTGTCCGTTATGGGACGCAGCCTTGCCCTTAATATGGCGGACCATGGATTTAAAGTAGGAGGTTACAACCGCAGCGCGTCGGTCACCGACCAGGTGATGAAGGAATATCCCCACCAGAACCTGATTCCATTCCATGACCTGGGCCAACTGATTGCATCCCTCTCCCGGCCCAGGAAGGTCATGCTGATGATACAGGCCGGAAAACCCGTGGACGCGGTGATTGAACAGCTGATTCCCCTTTTAGAGCAGGGGGATATCATCCTGGACGGCGGCAATTCCTTCTACGAGGACACAAGAAGGCGCGCGAAAATGCTGGAAGAACAGGGTATACACTACCTGGGCGTAGGTATTTCCGGCGGGGAGGAAGGCGCCCGTTTCGGCCCGTCCATCATGCCGGGGGGCAACCGGGATGCCTATGAGTCGGTACGCCCCATCCTTAAGGCCATTGCCGCCAAAGCAATGGATGAGCCGTGCTGCACCTATATCGGCCCCGAGGGTGCGGGACATTATGTGAAAATGGTCCACAACGGCATTGAATACGCCGACATGCAGCTGATTGCCGAGTCCTATCTTCTCTTAAAATACGTGGGAGGATTTTCCAACAGGGAACTGGCCGACATCTTCCATTCCTGGAACCAGGGGGAACTGCACAGCTACCTGATCGGCATTACGGCTGATATATTCCGTGAAGCAGATGACCTGACGGACGGGGAACTGATTGACTATATACTGGACAGCGCCAAACAGAAAGGCACCGGAAGATGGGCCAGCATAGAAGCACTGAAGCAGGGCGTGGACATTTCCATGATTACTTCCGCATGCAGCGCCCGGATTATGTCCAATCATCTGGAGGCCAGGAAAAAGGCTTCCGGGCTGGTTAACGCCCCTGCGTTCAACCCGGTCACGGATAAGGAACAATTTGCCTCCATGGTCAGGGAGGCCCTGTATACAGGGAAAATCATTGCCTATGCCCAGGGATTCTCACTGATGCAGGATGCGTCTGAACAGTACGGATGGAACCTGGACCTTGGCAGGATTGCATCCATATTCCGGGCCGGCTGCATCATCCAGGCCGTGTTCCTCAATGACATCACCAAGGCGTTTGAAAGCGGGTCCGGGGATGGCGGGAAACCTGAAAACCTTATATTTGACCGTTTCTTCCTGTCCAGGATCAACGAACACCAGGACAGCCTCAGAAAGGCCGTATCCACCGGAGTCATGAACGGGCTGCCCATCCCGGCGCTCTGCAATGCCATCTCCTATCTGGATGAATTCCGCGGAAAGGCCGTGGGAGCCAACCTGATTCAGGCACAGCGCGACTGCTTCGGCGCCCACACCTATGAAAGGACGGACCGGGAAGGCACATTCCATCATGAATGGAGGAAATCAAATGATAATTGACACCAACCTTACCATATTCGGCGGCACCGGGGACCTTACATTCCGTAAGCTCCTCCCCGCCCTGTATACCATGGACCTCACCGGGAAGCTGCCTGGAAACAGCCGGATTGTGATTATCGGCCGCAGGGATTTTGATAATGACAGCTATCGCCAGGCTGCCAGGGAATGGGTGGAGAAAAACTCCCGGCTTCCCTTCCAGGCAGAAAGCTATGGACATTTTTCAGAAAAAATATATTATTACCGGATGAATTTCTCAGAGCTGGGCGAGTACGAAGCCCTGGACAGGTACTACAGGCAGAATGAGATACGCTCCCACCTGTTTTACTTTGCAGTGGCCCCCCGGTTTTTCAGCGTCATCACAAAGGGCCTTAAAATGGTGGGCGGGTCTGAGGAAGGCAAGGTCATCCTGGAAAAGCCCTTTGGCGAAAACCTGGCTTCCGCCACCGTACTTAACAAAGAACTGGAAGCCCACTTCGGTGCGGAACGGATATACCGCATCGACCATTATCTGGGCAAGGAAATGGTCCGCAACATACAGGCCATCCGGTTTGCCAACCCCATCTTTACCGATGTCTGGAACTCCCGGTATATTGAATCCGTGCAGATTTCAGCGCTGGAGGATATGGGCGTGGAGACAAGGGGCGGATACTACGATGCCAGCGGCGCCCTTAAGGATATGGTCCAGAACCACCTGCTTCAGATACTGTCCATCATGGCCATGGAGGAGCCAAAGGAAATGACCCCAAAGGGCCTCCATGATGCCCAGTTGGATGTATTTGACTCCCTGCGCCAGGCGGATGAGGAATCCATTCAGGATATGCTTGTGTTGGGACAGTATGAGGGCTATCAGAAGGAACCCCTTGTCAACCCCAGGTCCCAGACCGAGACATTTGCAGCGCTCCAGCTCTTCATTGACAATAAACGCTGGAAGGGAACGCCATTTTACATCCGTACCGGAAAAAAGACCGGGACAAGGGAAATCGAACTGTCGGTCATCTTCCGGAGGCCCTATTCCGGAGTAGAACCCAATGTACTGATTATCAAGATACAGCCCACCGAAGGCGTATACCTTCAGTTTAACATTAAGCGCCCCGGTGATACGGACGATATCATCCCCACGAAAATGGATTTCTGCCAGAACTGCAACCTGGTCCACCAGCTTAACACGCCCGAGGCATATGAACGCCTTATCACCGCGTGCATGGAAGGGGAGCGCTCCTGGTTCTCCCAGTGGGACCAGATTGAACGCTGCTGGAATTACATCAGCCGCCTGAAGGAGCTTTATTCCCATAAGGCCCTGCCCGTTTACCCCTATACCCCGGGGACGCCGGGACCAGGTGAGTCTGACCGGCTGCTGGAAAAGCACGGGCATCATTGGCTTAATCAGGGGTGAGGAACCGGGTATTGCAGGATGTTAACGGGATGATGGAGGAAGCAGGATGAACAACGAAAATGGATATCATGGAACCGAGGAACAAAAAAAGCTGGCAGCATTAAAAGCAGCCAGTGAGATACAGGACAATATGGTATTGGGATTGGGCACCGGCTCCACCGTGTATTACCTTATTCTTAAACTGGCCGAACGCATCCGCGGCGGCCTTCATATCCATGCCGCCGCCACCTCTGCCAGGACAGAGGGACTGGCTGCCCATTACGGCATCCCCCTTATCCCGCTCCATCAGGCGGAACAGATCCACCTTGCCATTGACGGAGTGGACGCCATTGACCCGGACTTCTATTCCATCAAGGGCGGTGGCGGCGCGCTGTTCAGGGAAAAGGTGATTGCCTCAAAAGCCCGGCGGGTTATCTGGATCATGGACCAAAGCAAGCTGGTTCCAACGCTGAACGGACTTACGCTGCCAGTGGAGGTGGTGCCCTTTGCAACGGGGTTTGTGGAGGAACAGGTACGGGCCATGGGTTTTATATCCAGGCTGCGCCGGAACGGGGATGGCCTGGACGGGAATAACCCGGACAGGGATGATTCGGGCGCCAGCGCATTTCTTACCGATAACGGGAATCATATCCTGGATTTACAGGGGAAGGAAGGCATGGACTACCGTCTGATGGCTGGAAGGCTTAAAGCTTTGACCGGAGTGGTGGAGACTGGGATATTTGGTAATATCTGTGAAAAAATTATTGTTGGGACAGAGGACGGGGTGATTGTAAAATCCTCTGGAAACCATAGTATCCCTTCACCTCTCATTCAGATATCTTCATGTCAAAAATAGTCTCTTCAATCACCCGCACACATTCATCGGTCCGTTTGAGGATGTCCTTGCCCCAGAAGTGTATGACCGTCCACCCTAAGAACAGCAGCTTCTTGTCGTTCTCGTCATCCCGCTGCTTATTCCGCTCGATTTTCTTAATCCAGAAATCCGGGTTGCTTCCCCTTGACAGCCTTGGCTTAAGGATATCCCAGTCCTTCCCATGGAAAAACTCGCTGTCGCAGAATATGGCCAGCTTGTATTTTGTGATGGCAATATCCGGGGAGCCGGGCAGTTTCTTATAATTCTTCCTGTAACGGTATCCCTTTTCCCACAATGCCTTCCGGAGCTTTATCTCAATGCTTGTATCCTTTCCCCTTATGTGGCTCATATTATCATGACGCTGTTTCCGCTTCACACCTTCATCCATAACATCACCCATTTTACTATTTGGTTCCATTGTACCATATACCGGTTGAAAGATAAAAGGGAGTTTCAAAAGTTTGTCTTGATCTAATTCCCGCAATGTGTTATAATCATAACATTACGAGATAAGGAGCAATTACAATGCAAAAAACGGTCTGTGAATTATTTGCCGGAGTAGGCGGATTCCGGTTGGGGTTGCAGCACTCCTCCCCTCAGTGGGAAACCGTATGGTTTTCCCAATGGGAACCTGGCAGGAAAAAACAATGGGCACATGACTGTTATGTGAAACACTGGGGCGATATAGATGAAAGGACCAGACAGGATATTGCATCCGTTGATAAGACAGCCATACCGGACCATACGCTTTTAGTGGGCGGTTTCCCCTGCCAGAATTACAGCGTGGCCGCATCCAAATCATCCAAGGGCATCGAGGGGGAAAAGGGGGCGTTATGGTGGTCCATCAGGGATACGCTGATTGCAAAGCGTCCTCCCTTTGTACTGCTTGAGAATGTTGACCGTCTTTTAAAGAGTCCTGCCTCCCAGCGGGGCCGGGATTTCGGCGTCATGCTGACCTGCTTTGCACAGTTAGGATACAGCGTTGAGTGGAGGGTTGTCAATGCGGCGGATTACGGCGCTGCCCAAAGGCGCAGACGGATTTTCATATTTGCATGCAATAACAGGACGCGCCATGGGGCAGCCATGGGGCTTTGTACGGCTGAGGACCTGTTGCTGCAAGACGGATTCTTCGCACATGCATTTCCCTGCACCATAGACGGAAGCCTTAGGACGGAACGTATTCCCTTCCATGATTTAAGCAATGTGGATCCCCAGACCCTTTTGACCACAGGCGATGAGGACGGCAACAATGACCTGCTGGACATATCCCGGCAGTTTGCATTTCCCTTTGAAAACTCAGGTTTCATGATGAACGGTATCATCCATACCTGCAGTACGGTCCCGGTTCATGAGCCTCCCACCCCGCTAAGGCAGATTGCGGTACAGGATGCGGACCAGCGTTACTATATCAGTGATGAGTCCATGGGGAAATGGGTGTACTTAAAAGGCGCCAAGAGAATCAACCGGGTCTCCAAATCCGGGCATGCCTATGTATTCTCTGAAGGCCCCATTGCATTCCCGGACCCTCTTGACCGGCCCTCACGCACCATGCTGACCTCTGAGTCATCCTTAAACCGCAGCACACATGTCATAGCCGATCCGGTGACCGGAAGGCTGCGGCTGCTTACCCCGGTTGAAGCCGAACGGCTGCAGGGGTTTGATGATGAATGGACCAATACCGGCATGCCGGAAAAGTTCCGGTATTTCTGTATGGGCAATGCCCTGGTGGTTCCCATGATTGAACGGATGGGTACCGTGTTAAACAAAATCATAGAGGCGGAACCGTAGATTCCGCCTCTTTGTCTTATATCCCGCCATGTTTTATTTGTCTGAACCATGTCCCGCCGGCCCATGCTTATCCTACATCTCCCGCCGGACCTTTCCATAATACAGAAATCCAACCAGGTCCGCCAGCACCCATCCAATGGGTACCGCGGCCCAAATCCCGGCCACGCCGATGGCCGGAATGGCAGAAAGCACATAGGCCAGCGCCACCCTGGTTCCCAGTGAAATCACAGTGAGCACCACCGACATCCCAGGCTTCCTCACAGCCCTGTACAGTCCGTACAGCAGGAACAGGCATCCGATTCCGCAGTAAAAGGCGCCCTCTATCCGCAGATACTGTACGCCCACTGCCAGTATGCAGGTCTCCTGGGGCTGTACAAATATGAGCATCAGTTTTTCTGCAAATATCCATACCACCAGGGATATCACGATACAGAATGCAACGGAAACCATGACCGCGCTTTTAATGCCTGCCCTGATCCTGTCCTTTTTCCCTGCGCCGTAATTCTGTGCAATGAAGGTGGAAAATGCATTGCCAAAATCCTGCACCGGCATATATGCAAAGGAATCAATCTTCACCGCGGCCGCAAATGCAGCCATGACCACGGTGCCAAAGCTGTTTACCAGGCCCTGGACCATCAGGATACCGAAATTCATGACCGACTGCTGGGCGCAGGTCAGGACTGAGAACTGGGATATTTCCCGAAGCACGTCCCTGTCCATTACCATATCGCTTCCTGCCACCCGGAACTCCGGCATTTTCACATATGTATAGACGGCAATTCCGATTCCCGATACATACTGGGCAATGACGGTTGCCCCGGCCGCCCCGGCAACGCCCCAGTGGAGCACCAGCACAAAGACCAGGTCCAGCACCACGTTTAAGACAGCGGCAATCCCCAGGAACAGCAAGGGCACAAAGGAATTGCCCACGGAGCGCAGCAGCGAGGCAAAAAAGTTGTAGAGGAAAACAGCGATGATTCCCCAGAATATCATCCACAGATATTCCCTCATCATGGAGTATATCTCAGCCGGCACGCACAGCAGGCCCATGATGGGGTCAATGAACAGGAATACCACGCCATTGACCGCCAGCGCCACTGCCGCAATCATCACAAAGGATACGAATATGCTTTTCTTCAGCACCTTTTCATTCTTCTCACCGTACCGGAGCGAGAACACGGCTCCGCTCCCCATGCACAGCCCCAGAAGGATGGATGTGAGAAATGACATCAGCGCATAGGCGGCGCCCACCGCGGCCAGGGCATTGGCCCCCAGATACCTCCCCACGATCAGGGTATCCGCTATATTGTAAAACTGCTGCAGCAGATTGCCCAGGATCATGGGCAATGCGAACCTCAGCATGGTTCCTGTTATACTTCCCTGTGTCAAATCCCTCTGCATGTTAACTGCACCCTTTTATGAACCCTTCGAATATTTTAGCGGCGTCCGCGTCCCCGGCCCCCATGAACTCCGGATGCCACTGGACCGCCTGTATGAATCTTTTATCCGGCGCATAGACGCCTTCAACCAGCCCGTCCTCCGCAGCTGCCATTGCCCTAAGCCCCGGGGCCAGCGCCTTGATTCCCTGATGGTGATAGCTGTTGACCCCCATCTCCGTCCTGCCAAGGACCCGGCGCAGGGGTGTGTCCGGGAGGATGTCCACCTGGTGGCATGCCCTGTCATAGGGCGCGCACATATGATGGTCAACCATGCCTGCATTCCCGGCACGGGCACACACGTATTGGGTGGGCAGGTCCTGGTACAGGGTACCGCCCAGGAACACATTCATGATCTGCAGTCCCCGGCAGATGCCGAATACGGCCTTATCCGTCTCCCATGCCATGTCAAATACCCGTTTTTCCAGTTCATCCCTGGCTTTGTTTATCCGGCCGCAAAGCGCGTCCGGTTCCTCCCCATACAGGTGCGGGTCCACATCGTGGCCCCCTGTAAACAGGTACCCGGCGCAGATATCATTTATCTGCCCCAAATCCTCCCCTTCGCACCAGAGCGGGACCATGAGAGGGATTCCTCCCGCCCTGCGTATTCCTTCCATATATCCCGGCACCATCCAGATGCTGTCTTTTTCCTCATCAAACAGAGGCATGACCCCGATTACTGGTTTCATACATATGCCCTCGCTTTCATATCCGGTGTGTCCCCACACTGTTTTATGACACTATATCACAATTTCCCATAAAATGGTAGATTGAATAAGCGATGCACCAGTACCCCGTTGGTCCTGTCATTGATGGAACAATCCCCGGCGCCATCCTCTTCCCGTTCCATGCCCTCAGGATTTTCCCCGCACACATCCACTCCAATCACGCGCCTGCAGGAAGCAGCCGCATCCATGCAGGCCAGCACGGCCTGAAGGTCCCCGCTGCCCTGGTCCCAGTTGGTCCTGGCATGATCCGGTCCCAGCATGTCCTTGTCCACGGAAATGTACAGGGGAAGGCCGGAATCCCCCAGCCGTTCCCGCCAGCCATCCCTGTCCCCTGTCAGTTCTTCCGGCACACACGTAACCCGTCCCCCATACTCCCCCGCCCGGATCTCATCCGCGGCGTCTGCCGGAGGCCCTGCCAGCCACACATGCCGGATTGCGGGATTACTGTCCAGGGCGTCCTTAATCCAGCTGCCGCAGGACAGGATATCCCCGAACATGGGGGGCTGCATGTCCGTATGATGATCCAACACCAGAAGCTCAAACTCCTCCTCTATCTTCTCCATCCATATCTTGCTTACATAATGATAGTTCCCGGAATCCAGGAAATGGATTCCCTCCGGCCCCAATTCCCTGATTGCTTCCCTGATTGCATTTTCCCCTTCCTCATCGCAGTAGCAGTTGGTGCCCTCAATCTCCTTACAGTCCACCCACACATGTCCATAATCTTTATAGAACCCTTCCGCTTCGTACACGCCGGAAAAATTCATGATAACCAGAATCCTGCTGTCCTTCATCTCTAATCCCGTCCTATGTAAATCTTTTTATAATAATAGTAATTATTATTGATTTTATATAATTTATATGCTACAATACATTCATAATACATATTATCAAAGGAACGTGGTAAAATCAAACTATAGCGGATGGAATAAGGAATACGCATCCCATTGAGAACAGGAGGGTTATATTTTATGGATTCAAAAGCATTTTTCAAACTAAACTATGGTGTCTACATCGTATCCAGCAGCGCGGACGGAAAGGACGGCGGCTGTGTCATCAACACCATGGCCCAGGTCACTTCCTCGCCTGCAAGGCTTTCCATTGCACTGAACAAGAACAATCATACATTAAAACTGATTGAGACATCCGGCACATTTTCCGGGGTGGTCTTATCAGATGATGTGGAAATGGACCTGATTAAGCGGTTCGGTTTCCAGAGCGGCAGGGATGTGAACAAGTACGACGGCCTGCCCCAGGGACGTGACGGCCTTCATAACCCATATCCCACCCAGGGCGTCTGCGCCCGTTTTGCCTGCCGGGTCATCTCCACCCTGGATGTGGGAACCCATGTGATCATAATCGGCGAGGTAGAGGAAGCAGAAGTCATGGATGAGAAGACTCCCGGCCTCACCTATTCCGATTACCATGTAAAGAAAAACGGATCCACACCGCCAAACGCGCCTTCCTACCAGGAAAATGCAGGCAGGACCGTGGGTTACCGGTGCAGTGTATGCGGCTACATCCTGGAATCCGATACCCTGCCCGATGATTTCATCTGTCCCGTGTGCGGCAAGGATGCCAGCTACTTCGTAAAGCTTTAATCCATGCCCCTTCCATCCCGTGTCCGGCCTTCATCATGGCCGGGCACCTTTTTAATGTCCTTACTTCCCGGATTCCGAAGCATTCTTCCCCCGGTTCTCCTCCCTGTCATTGGTCACATTGCCATCGCCGCTTACAGGAATCGCATCCCCAAGATAAGTGGGCTTAGGCATCACGACGGTATAGAGCATGTCCTTGGGGCGGGCCAGCAGCTCCCGCAGGTCCCGCATCTTCTGACCGCCGTAGGTCCTGGGGTCCGAGGCCACGCCATATGCCTCCATGCCCATGGCCTGGGCCACATAAAGGGCGCGGTACATATGGTAGCGCTGGGTCACGATCACAATTTTCTTCACCTGGAAAATGTCCCTGGCCCGGTACATGCTCTCATAGGTGGAAAAGCCTGCATGGTCCATGAAAATGTTCTCGGAGGGCACTCCCCTGTCAATGGCAAACTGCTTCATCAGGTTCACTTCATCATAATTCACCTTGCCATGGTCACCGCTCATGAGGAGCCGGTCAGAGACATCCTCCTTATAAAGACTGATTCCCTGGACCAGACGGTCATTCAGCATCCCTGAGGGACTGCCGTCCGGCCTGACGCCGCAGCCCAGCACCATGATGCAGTCCACGTCCTCAAAGGCCCGGGCTTCCTCCGCGGATACAATGTATTTTTCCTCTTTCCTGATGATATAAAGGTTCACCAGGAACAGGACCAGGCATCCTGCCAGCGCCAAGACCAGAAAAACCCTGACTGCTTTTCCCACAATCTTCTTTTTCTTCATACCGCAAGCCTCCTTATCAGCCGTCATGTCAGTTTACCAGTTCCTCTTCTTAATATGAACAAAGCCGCACTTCCCGTGCATGACTACAGGAAAATGCGGCTTTATGGATCTGTCAGTTCATCCCTTATTTAACAGCGATTGCTTCGATTTCACACAGCACGCCCTTTGGAAGGGTCTTGACTGCAACACAGCTTCTGGCTGGCTTGGAAGTGAAATACTTGGCATACACTTCGTTAAATGTGGCAAAGTCACCCATGTCTGCCAGGAAGCAGGTGGTCTTAAATACCTTGTCATAGCCGCTGCCTGCTGCTTCCAGGATAGCGCCCACATTCTTGCAGCTCTGCTCAGCCTGTGCTGCAATTCCTTCCGGAACATTGCCGTCTGCTGGGTTTACAGGAATCTGTCCGGATGTGTATACAACTCCGTTTACTTCAAATCCCTGGGAATATGGTCCGATTGCGCCTGGTGCTTTTTCTGTACTGATTACGTTCATTTTAAATCCTCCTTCAGTTTAGGGGAAATGCCCGTACTTTCATATATTCCCCATAATATTATTTTTCATTCTCCGCGATTACGCGAACCCCAGAATCATTATATCTAATTATTGAAAATCTTGCAATAGATAATCCCCATATCTGGACCGGGTATGGAATTTTATACAAGATGTTGGAGCAGGTATTCCTTTGTATTGCGCCCCGGCTCCTCAAGCACCATCTCCAAAAGCCGCGCCAGGGCCAGCCCCACCTCTTTGCCAGGTTTTACGCCTGCCTTTATGATGTCATTGCCGCCCACTGCCAGGGTTTTCAGGCTGATGCAGTCCCCGTCCCGCCGGATTTCATCCACAAGCATTGCCGTATGCGCTAAATGCTCCTGGCACGTCTTATTTCCTTCCGATTCAATCTGCGCCAGGCACATCCTGAAATCCAGCAGATCATCGAACAGATCCGGTTCCATCCGGCTCATGGCGGTGCGGATGGAATACTTGTCCGGCCCCAGCCTGTAATCCTGCCATGATACCAGCGTCCTCACCCGGTTGATTGTATCATTATCCAGTTTTAAATCCTTAAGAATCCTCACCGCCTCATCCGGCGGACACTTCCTTAAAAATGCAGCCCAGCGCATATGCCTGACAGGCGGAACTTGGGCCGGTATGGCAGGTATGACAAAGAACGGTTTCCCATCTTCACGTTCCACCTGCCGCCCATTTTCGCCTTCCGGCCGCTGCCTATCTGCACATTCCGGCCGCTGCCCATCTTCGCGTTCCACCTGCTTCCCCTCATCCAGGCCCCCGTCCTCCTCCCGGCAGTACACCTTATGGAAGGTTTCCGATACGTAAGGGCTGATGCCTGTCTCATACACCATGTTAATATGCCCGGGGTTGGGGCTTAACAGAAGCTTGGTCAGCTCCACCTGGATGCGCTCCTTGCTCACATGTACCATATTCGGGGCAATGGCGCGGATGGCCTCATATGTGCGCCCTTCAATGGTAAATCCCAGCTGGGCCGAGAACCGGATTGCCCTCAGGATTCTCAGGGCATCCTCGCTGAACCGGTCCATGGGTTCCCCCACACAGCGTATGATTCCCCTGTCCAGGTCATCCATGCCTCCAAACTCATCCACCAAACCAGTATTCCCATTATAAGCCATGGCGTTAATGGTAAAATCCCGGCGTTTCAGATCTTCCGTCAGGCTGGGGGTGAAGGTCACGCTGTCGGGGTGGCGTCCATCTGCATATTCCCCGTCAATCCGGTAGGTGGTCACTTCATATCCTTCATCCCCCATCATGACCGTCACCGTGCCATGCTGGATTCCCGTATCAACGGTACGGCGGAATACCTGCTTCACCTGCTCCGGCAGGGCGCTGGTGGTAATATCCCAGTCCCCCGGCTCCCGGCCAAGGATCATATCCCTGACACAGCCTCCAACCACATATGCTTCGTATCCATTATCATTCAGTTTTGTCAGAATCTCCTCTGCGGGAGCGGGAATCTTGATTTCCATTATGTGACAGCATCCTTTTCCGGTTTATAGTACTATGGACAAAGCGCTAAACTTTCCATGTGCTCTATTTTAACAGCTTTTTGCTGCATTTTCCAGCCCCAGTTCCCTGCTCTTCCCATAATACTGCCTGCGCACCTCTTCCGGCACCAGGTTCCCTCCGGTGGCCCAGGCAATATGGGTGGCGTTCCCCATGTTCCGGTCCAGGTCAAAATGCTTCAGGAACGCCCTGCCCTCCGGCGAGGAACACAGCCTTGCAGGCCCTGCAAAGGATGCGCAGGAGCTTGGCTCTATAAAAATCCCTTCCTCGTCCATCAAATCCCCCATAAAGCGGTAAAGGTTGTCATCTTCAATGGTAAATTCCCCTGCCAGCATCCGCGCCACTGTCTTTCCCACAAACTTGGACGGGCGTCCCACAGCCAGGCCGTCTGCGGCGGTCAGGCCGGAAAGGCCGATATCCTGCACACAGATGTCATTATGAAGCCCGGTCATCACTCCCAGCAGCATGCAGGGCGCCTGGACCGGTTCCTGGAAAAAGCAGTACACGGAATCGCCAAACACCTGTTTTAAGCCAAATGCCACGCCTCCGGGCGCGCCTCCCACACCGCAGGGGATATGGACAAACAGGGGATGTTCCTCATCCACGGCCACCCCTGCGTCAGCAAGCTGTACCTTCAGGCGTTTGGCTGCAACGGAATATCCCAGGAACAGGTTAACCGAATTTTCATCGTCCACAAAGTAGCTCATGGGGTCTTCCTCTGCCAGTTTCCTTCCATTTTTCACCGCCTCACTGTAGTCAGAGGCATATTCCATCACACGGACACCTTTCTGGCGCAGCAGGTCCTTTTTCCACTGCTTTGCATCCATGGACATATGTACCGTCACATCATAGCCTAGGGCAGCGCTGATGATGCCGATGGATAATCCCAGGTTCCCGGTGGAGCCTACATGGATGGAGTGTTTCCCAAAGAACTCCCTGAATTGGGGAAGGGCAAACTTTTCATAGTCATCATCCACCGTAATCATGCCATGTTCCAGCGCCAGGTCCTCTGAATGCTTCAGTATCTCATAGATGCCGCCCCGCGCCTTGACGGAACCCGCCACCGCCAGATTGCTGTCCATCTTAAGCATGAGACTCCCTTCAAGCCCTGCCCCCCACTTGCGGTTAAGGCAGTCCTTCATCCTGTCAATCCGGCGCAGGGGTGACTCAATCAGGCCGCCCGCTGCTTCTGTTTCCGGAAACATTTTCCTGATAAACGGCGCAAAACGCGCCCATCTGTTTTCAGCGTCATCTATATCATCCATGGAAAGTGTTACGCCCTCCATGGCTGTTTTCAAGTCCGAGAGACCGGGATTCATCCATATAACCTCTTTGCCGGCTTCCATCTCTTTCATCAAAGGATATGCTTCCTTTAACTCCTGCACGTTCTCTATCATGTCAATACTCCGTCCTTTCCGCATACAGGACCGCCCCGCGGAAGGATATACCGCAGGGCCGGGCCTTTTCATTCTTTTTAATCTTCCATTATGTCTTTTACATATCTCATTGTATACTCAAGCAGTTCCTCCTGCCATGAAACCTTGTCGTATCCATGGGTGGCCCCAGGGACTACATGGCGTATTGCGCCGGGAACGGTTTCTTCATATCTTCCTGAATTATATACCGGCACATCCTTATCCCCATCGCCCTGTATCAGCCTTAGCGGTTTCCTAAAGTCCCTGATGGCTGCTAAGGGGTCAATCTCCGGCGCATCCAGTCCCACGAAGAACTCATGAGGAACCAGGTCGCCCATGAAATCCACGTCATTTCCCCGAAGCCCCTCTTCAAATATCTCCTGGCCCAGCAGATGGCGGAAGTTGCTGTACGGCTCACTGCACGGGCTCCACAGCAGGATGCCTTCAAGAGGCACCTCGCCACACAGCACCGATGTAACAATGGCGCCCATACTGTAACCCAGAATCATGAACTTCTCCGGTTTCAGCTGTTCCTCAATCCAGTGCAGCACCACCTTTGTGTCTTCAATCTCCCCATAAATGGTTGTATAATGGCTGTCGCCCTCGCTGTCCCCTGCTCCCACGCAGTCAAAACGGCAGATGGTATATCCCTCCTGCTGGAGTCTGTGGCTTGCAGCCACCATGATGCGGTGGGGGGTTATTTTGTTTCCAAAAAAGCCATGTTTGTAGAGTATTACCTTTTTCCCGCGCACAGACGGGTCAGCGTACTCCAGCAGGCAGACCATGTCCTTTCCCCTGCTCTTTAATGTAAATGCCTCAATCACGTTCAGCTTCCTCCTTTATTCCTCTGCCAGTCCTTTGGCTCTTCCTTTATCTGTCCGTCAGTCCTCCGGTTCTTCCTTTATCTGTCCGTCAGTCCTCCGGCTCTTCCTTTACAGGCTCTCCGTTCTCCCCTTCGTAGATACGGCCCCAGCCCACCAGGACGGCAAACAGCATCACAAACCACAGGATACATGGATAGAAGCAGGTAAACAGAAACGCGTTGGGTGACAGCACCTCCACAAAATCATAGGTGGTTGACAATGTCTTCATGATACCTAACAAAAGCAATACGCTTCCGCCAAAGGGCATACACGCATTAAAAGAGTCACATGCCACTGCCAGGAAATTGGCCCTGCGGTACGGATGAAGCTTGGCCTTCTGTCCAACCGCGTTAACCAGCGGTGATGCACAGATGTTGGGAATGGTGTTGATGGCGCTGATCAGCACGGAGAACACGCTGCTGAACAGGAAGATAAGCAGTTCCGCACCCCTGGTGGTCTTAATGTTCCTGCTGAGACGTTCAACCAGCTCTTCCATGTAACCGCTGGTAATCAGAAGGGAACCCATGGATACCACAACCATCAGCAAGATACACACGCTTAACATTCCGGCCACGCCGTCCGGCAGCGCGCCCATGGCGGTTCCGTTCTCAATGCGGAACAGGTCGGCAAATCCAAACAGGCCGCCTCCAATGCCCACAATGACAGCAATGATGATGCCCACTGGAAGGGTCACGAACAGGTTGTTGCCCATAACCGCCATCCCGATGACAATCACCGTGGGAATCAGCATGAGAAGACCTGCGGGATTCTGGTTCTCTGCAAGAAGTGACGCCGCCACACTGGTATCCAGCCCCTGTCCGCTCTTAGCACCGCCGAAGATGGCATACAGTACGATGGATATGATAAATGTAACAATCACATACTTGGAACGGTCCTTTACAGCCCCGCCGATTTCAGCGCTGCCTGACTTCTTCCTATAGGTCTGGCCCGTGGTGGATACGATGGTGGTGTCGGACACAGGCGCTATGTTGTCCCCGAAAATAGCCCCTGAGATAATGGCCCCGCCAAGGACAGCCGGGTTACAGCCCATCAGGATACCGACCGGATACAGGATGTAGCTCATGGCTGCCACGGTGCCGAAGGCAGCGCCCGTTGCCAGGGCAAAGGTGGCTGAAAACAGGAAGGTTGCCACACAGAAGCCTGCGCCTGATAAATGCAGCTTAACACTGAGCCATACAAGTCCTTCTACCAGATGGCCTGACTTTAAGATGGAACCATAGATACCGACCACCAGCCAGATAAGGACGGCTGTCATCGCCATCTTATCCCCCAGCCCCTCCAGTACGATATCCCAGTACCTGGGCTTATCCTTTACAATAAGCATCCCCACAATCAATCCGATTACGCCGGAGGCTATCATCATATTAAGATCTGCCGCATTGATGAATGACAGCCCGATTGTAATCACAATGAATACAACAAAGGGTACCAGCGACATGCCATTGCCTCCATAAAACTCCAACTTCTTTTCCTTTTCCATACCTGTTTGCTCCTTTCGCTTTTGTTTAACATTTGTTAATTACAGCTTAACTATATATTAATACACACTTTACAAAAAGTAAATACTGTTTAGCTATATTTTTATTATTTTAGCATGTTTTTAACCACATTGTGTGTATTAGCAACAAAAAAGCTGCGGTCTTTGTTAACCGCAGCTTTACATCATGCTGTATAGTCCTATATGGTTAAAAGCTTGGGGGAGTGATTGCGAATATAACCTGCACAACGGTTCCTCCCTGGTTCATCCACTGGTGTGCTGTCTGGGGAGGGATACGGATGCTGTCCCCTTCTTCCAGCTGGTAGGATACACCTGCAACATTGATTTCCACGCTTCCGCGGACTACGTAGGCCACTTCCTCCCCCACATGCTCCTGTGGATTCCTGCCCGAAGTCAGACCCGGCGGTATGGACATCATGCAGAATTCAATACTGCCGCGCACATCCGGGGTCAGAAGCGTATAAGCCAGGTCCGCATCCGGATGGCCGATTGTCTTATTCTCCCCTCTTCTCACAATCATCTGCACCTGGGGTTCATCATCCTTAAAAAACTTGAACATGGGCACATCCAGGGCCTGTGCAATGGCCTTCAGCGTTCCGATGGACGGATTTACCAGATCCCGTTCAATCTGGCTTAACATGGATGCCGTAAGTCCGGACCTTTTTGCCAGTTCCCGCAGGCTCATCCCGCTTTTGTTCCGGAAATCCTGGACTTTTTTCCCTAAATTTATGTCCTCCATATAGCAAACAACTCCCTGATATTTTCTTCTCAACCGTAGGTATGGGATAATCATATCATATATCTGAACAGGCTGCCATGTTTTTTCCTAGAAACAGGCATTTCCAGGGGGACGGGCAGGCGCCTGCCTGACACAGGGCCTGGCGGTTCCGCCCCCGACCGCTTCCAGTTTTACACCATATACCCGCCCTTCATAGGTGACACCGCATGTTCTGAGAAAATCTTAAGCACTCCCTTTTTATACTTTGCCTCTTTTGGTTTCCATGCCTTTCTGCGCTCTGCAAGAATCCGCTCCACTTCCTCTGCCGGAAGTTCCCTTCCCTTTACGCCAATGATTTCCAGGACCCGTCCCGGTATGTCAATCCGAATCAGGTCGTCTTCCTCCACCAGGGCAATGGGGCCTCCCTCTGCCGCCTCCGGTGAAACGTGTCCGATTGCCGGTCCCTTGGAGGCGCCGGAAAAACGGCCGTCCGTAATCAATGCAATGCTCTTACCCAGTTCAGGGTCAGATGAGATGGCTTCCGTGGTGTAGAACATTTCCGGCATGCCGGAGCCTTTTGGTCCCTCATAGCGGATGAATACCGCATCCCCTGGCTGTATTTTCCTGGATATGACAGCTTCGATGGCATCCTCCTCACAGTCAAACGGCTTTGCCTTCAGGACCGCCTGGAACATCTCCTTGGGAACAGCGGAGTGTTTTACCACAGAGCCTTCCGGCGCCAGGTTGCCCCTTAAGATACCCACGGTCCCGTCTGTTCCAATCGGCTCTTCAAATGTACGGATTACATCGGTCCTTTTAAGCCCCCACTTTTTCAGATACCCTTCGCACTTGTCATAGAAACCGTTGGACTTCAGTTCTTCCAGGTTCTCGCCCAGAGTCCTGCCTGTCACGGTCATCACATCCAGATGGAGCATGGATTTGATTTCCTCCATGACAGCAGGGACACCGCCAGCATAATAGAAGAACTGTGCAGGCCACTTGCCTGCGGGGCGGATATCCAGAAGATAGTGGGCGCCCCTGTGCATACGGTCAAAGGTATCCCCGTCAAGTTCAAGGCCCATCTCATGGGCAATGGCGGGTATGTGCAGCAGCGAATTCGTGGAGCCGGAAATCGCGGCATGGACCATGATGGCATTCTCAAATGACTTCATGGTAACGATGTCGCTGACCTTAATGCCCTTCCTTGCCAGTTCCATGACCTGAAGCCCTGCCTTATAGGCCACTTCTTTTAAATCCTCACAGGTGGCCGGCATCAGCGCGGAACCGGGAAGCATAAGTCCCAGGGATTCAGCCATGACCTGCATGGTGGAGGCTGTCCCCATGAAGGAGCAGGCGCCGCAGGACGGACATGCATTGTGTTTATAATAAGTAAGCTTTTCTTCTGTGATTTCCCCTCTCTGGCACATGGCGGAATAAGCCCCTATCTGCTCCAGTGTCAGAAGGTCCGGGCCTGCATCCATCACGCCTCCGGTCACCACGATGGAGGGCATGTCAAGCCTTGCCAGCCCCATGAGACAGGCGGGCACGGACTTATCGCAGCTGGCAATGAAGATGCCGCCGTCAAATCCCGTTGAATTGCCGTGGATCTCTATCATATTGGCTATCATGTCCCGGTGGACAAGGGAGTAATTGATTCCATCGTGGCCCTGGGCTATGCCGTCGCAGATATCTGTCGTAAAATACCTCGCGCCCTTTCCTCCCGCGTCCGCAATCCCCCTCAATGCCTCATTGACAAACCGGTCCAGATGGGCGCTTCCCGGATGGCTGTCGCCAAAGGTGCTTTCCACCATGATCTGCGGCTTGTCAAGATCCTCCACGCTCCATCCCATGCCAATCTTTAACGGGTCATTCTCCGGCGCCAGGCCCCTTACTCTCTGACTGTTCAGTTCCATAATAAAATACCTCCTAATCGTCTTATCATCTATTGTCTTTAAACATCTGACTACTTTTGATATTACTATATCATTTATCCAAAATATTATCAATACATCAGATGTATTTTTCTTCTTTTACCATAAAATAATTTCTTATGGTATAAAAAAAGAACCCCATAATGCCTTATAGGGTTCCCTTTTCATACCTTCAATGAGTATCTCTATTATTTATGATTCAATTATCCAATATCCATTATCTATATCATCTGCAAAAAACAGTCCATCTGCCGCCTTTTAATACGCACGTCCCCAGTAAACCATCTTCTTAGCCGTTTTTTTACAGCAGATACATGTATCAGACAGGTTCTCCTGTTCAAAAGGCATGCACCTGGAGGTGGCTCCTGTTTCTTCTTTAATCTTATCCTCGCACTCCTGGCATCCGCACCACATTGCCTTTACAAACCCGGGCTTATTGTTAATGGTGTCCACGAATCCATCCCACTCAACCGCTTCATAGGTGTGGGAATCCCTGTGGGCCTTGGCCTTGTCGTACATAGCCTTCTGGATGGTATCAAGCATCTCAGAAACCTTTGTCTCCAGTTCATCCAGGGAAATGAAGGATTTCTCATGGGTATCGCGGCGTACCAGGACAGCCTGGTTCTTCTCCATGTCCTTTGGTCCGATTTCCACACGCAGGGGGATACCGCGCATCTCACAGTCAGCGAACTTCCAGCCCGGGCTCTTCTCAGAATCATCTGTCTTAACAGAGAATCCGGCCTTCTTAAGACGGTCCTCCAGCTGGAATGCCTTGTCAAGCACGCCTTCCTTCTGCTGCTGTACAGGTACGATCATAACCTGTACCGGCGCAATCCTTGGCGGAAGGACCAGACCGTTGTCATCGCCATGCACCATGATCAGGGCGCCAATCATACGCGTGGTCATGCCCCAGGAGGTCTGGTGCACATACTTAAGGGTATTATCCTTGTCAGTGAACTGGATATCGAATGCCTTTGCAAAGCCATCCCCGAAGTTATGGCTGGTTCCGGACTGAAGCGCCTTGCCGTCATGCATCAGGGACTCAATGGTATAGGTTGCCTCTGCGCCCGCGAATTTCTCCTTATCTGTCTTCTGGCCCTTGATGACAGGGATTGCCAGCACTTCCTCACAGAAGGCTGCGTACACATTCAGCATCTGGATGGTCCTTGCCTCGGCTTCCTCGGCTGTCGCGTGAGCCGTGTGGCCTTCCTGCCACAGGAACTCCCTGGAACGCAGGAAGGGACGGGTTGTCTTCTCCCAGCGCACAACCGAACACCACTGGTTGTATACCCTTGGCAGATCGCGGTAGGAATGGATATCCTTTGCATAGAAATCACAGAACAGTGTCTCTGAGGTAGGTCTGACACACATGCGCTCCTGTAATGGCTCCAGACCTCCATGTGTCACCCATGCAACCTCGGGCGCAAATCCTTCCACGTGGTCCTTTTCCTTTTCCAACAGGCTCTCCGGTATGAAGATAGGCATATACACGTTCTGTACCCCTGTCTCCTTAAACCTTCTGTCCAGCTCATTCTGGATGTTTTCCCAGATTGCATATCCTGCGGGCTTGATTACCATACACCCTTTTACGCTGGCATAATCGCACAGCTCAGCTTTCTTCACCACATCCGTATACCACTGGGCAAAATCCACGTCCATGGATGTGATGGCTTCAACCATCTTCTTGTTGTCTGCCATGACTCATTCTCCTTTTCTGATTCTCTCTGTATCCTTTAGTTTTACCGAGGCAACCGCCAGGAATGGCGGGAATGTATGTTCCAACACGCCCTGATCCGGCTGATCCGCCTCCTCATCACGCAAAAAGAGCCATCCAAATCCCATGCGTTATATCTACGCAAGGGACCGAATGACTCGGCGGTACCACCCAAGTTAGCTTCCGGAATCCGTATGGCACTCCTGCATTACGCGGCGCTGCAATTACACAAATCTGCAATTCCACAAATCTGCGCTTACGCGGAACTGCAATTCCATTGCGCTGCATCATCCATGCAGAACACATATGCCTGTACTAATCCATCCTGCTCTCTCATTATCCGTTAACGCCGGATATACGTTGCATTCATCATACAAAGCTCCAGGGCTGGTTGGGCATGTGCGGGCGTAAGGACCTTCCACCGTGAGTCCTCTCTCTGTGACGTGCACCAGGCTTACTATTCCCCTTCATCGCTGTCTGTCATCTATTCATATAACATCATGGTCCGGGCATGTTATGGAATCCAAACACACTCTGGGATGATTCTTTTACGTATTGTTGATTTTACGCCAGAATCATGACTTTGTCAATGCTTAATCGTGAACAACATCCGGGGTACCCGGCCCGGCAGACAGCTTTTTAAATAAATCGTAAAATAATACATCCCTGTTGATATGGTATACATATCTTATTTCATGTGCGCAGCGTTTTTCCATCCATCTTCCGTCATTCCCCGGAAGCGGGCAATGTTCCATGCGGCTCTCCATGAACCGACCGTCCACCAGCCATGCCACTGCCGTCACATCCCATATGGTCTTGCTCCAGGTGGGAAGGCAGTCCTTTCCTTCCATATAGGAACACACCGTTTCCACCAGATAATCGCACAGCGGATTCCTTCCCTTAAGCCAGTATTCCAGTTCAGGCCTTGTAAGGGAAAAACCTGACACCACGCCCTGGCAGGGAAGAAGAATGACAGGAACCCCGCTCCCCAGCACGACCCGTGCAGCGGTCACATCCTGTTCCAGGTTAAACTCCCGGTTATGGGGCCAGTGAAGCCCATTCCCTCCCAGCCACACCACAACAATCCGTTCCCTTATGGACGGGTCCATAAGAAGTGCCGATGCCACATTGGTGGCAGCCGCAATGGAGATGACATATAACGGATTGTCCGCTGAGTAAGAACAGGAAAGCCCTATCAGATGTCTGGCAGCAGCACTTTCTGCCGGATGCACGGATGAGGCATTTGAATCCCTGCCGCCGTCTCCCGCATCCAGGAAACGGTCTGCCCCCCGGTACACTACCTCCTTCATATCCTCCCGTCCCATCAGTTCCAATATCCGGTGAATCTCCTGAAAGCTTTTCTCCATCCCATCCCCCGGTCCGCAGGAACGGCTGTTGTGGAACGGGGCCGCTGATATCCCCTTCACATTCAGCTTATCCCCGGAACACAGCATATATGCCAGGGCAAACTGGTCATCCACCTCGTTATAGGTGTCCGTGTCCAGCACCACGTCCACCATCCCTTTTGGGAAATGAAGCCGTCTATCCATAATCCTCCTCACCGGCCTTGAACCAGGTCCGGGTTCCAGAGCGTTTCTCCTGCCGCAGCCTTCTGCATATCCATCTCATGAAGCAGCGCAATCCCTTCCAGCACCAGTTCGGTGGCATCATCCGTGCCTGAACCTTCCTTAAATTTCCCGCCTGTGATGATATTATCCGTAATGTGGAATACAGCCCCGCCCCGTCTGCCAAACAGGTTGCACATGGTCATGACAATGGAGGATTCCCTGTCCGTACACAGGATTCCGGCACGGTTGTAGGTCCCCAGCTTCTCAATGTTCCACGGCTGCATATAACCGCCTACGCTAGGTCTTCCATTCCCTACAAAATCACTGTCCATACAGGCAGTCACCCCCAGTTTATGTGCCTTTCCCAGGCGGCGGGCCGCCTGAATCATGGCAGTTACCACCTCATAGTGGCAGTATGCAGGGAATCCATGACCGATGTACGCCTTGGACGTACCATCCTCCCGGAATACGCCGCTTGATATGATGCAGTCCCCTATTTCAGCCTTTTCAGACACGCCGCCTGCAGAACCTACGCGGATGAATGTGCTGCAGTCCGTGTACTCCATAAAATCATTCAGCGCCAGCTCTACTTCCGGAGAACCGCTTCCCCCGCTGCACACCGATATCCGGGCGCCTTTATAAAAACCGGTATAAGTGGTGAACATGCCCGATTTACCGGCCAGCACAGGCTGATCAAGACGTTCTGCAATCAGTTCAGCCGGGTCTTTCCCGTACGCGGCCAGCGGGTCCCTTACCGTAATCAGCATATAGTCCCCAATCATTCCTTTGTCAATCTGGGTAATGGCCGGCTTTCCGTCAATGAACAGGCCTGGCTTTGGCACGTTTTCCCAATATTCATATCTTTCATGCATCAATTCCACGGATGCCCTCTTCTCATGTTCCATTGTAACCTACACCCTCCCGTCAATCTCCTGGGACACCGCTGCCTCCAGGGCCATGCGTATCATGTTCCCGAAACTCACTTCCCTCTCCTCAGGGCTTAAATGTTCCTCTGTAAATATCATATCGGATATTGTACACAATGCCACTGCCTTTTTCCCAAGCCTGGCCGCATTGGTGTACAAGGCCGCGGATTCCATTTCCACGGCCAGGGCCCCCATGTCCCGCCATGCCTCAAATACATCCTGTCCATAATGGAAGGCAGCACCCGAGAAAAGCATCCCCACCTTCACAGGCACCGACAGTTCCCTGGCAGCAGCCACCGTGCGGTTAATCAGGCCAAAGTCCGCACACGGCGCCAATGTGCCGGGAAGCTTCAGATGGTCTGCGTAACCGCTGTCCGTGGAGGACGCCAGTCCTATGACCACGTCCCCCAGCGAGAGCTGAGGGCTGAGGCCGCCTGCCGACCCCACCCGGATAATCTGCTCCACTCCGTAACAGTCATATAATTCATGGGAATAAATGCCCATGGAGCCTGCGCCCATGCCGCTGGCCATAACAGAAACCGGCCTTCCCCGGTAACTGCCCGTATATGCGCAGATACGTCTTACATTGCTGACCAGACGCGCTCCGTCCAGATACCTGCATGCAATATATTCTGCCCTCACCGGGTCCCCCGGCATCAGCACAACCGGGGCAATGTCCCCGTAACAGGCCTGGTTATGGATGGTGGGGGTCCTTCTGCCCTTTTCACCTGTCTTATGATTCTCCTGCGGCATTGCCCAGCGCCTCCACGAATACTTTCTGATACATATCGCTGTCAATGGATACCGCCGACCGGATGGTATGCAGATTTTCCCAGCGGAAATGGTCCCTTCTGTCCCAGATGGTCATTCCTCTTGTCAGCTGGCTGCCGGTATCCACAGCAACCTTGATTTCCTTTGTGGTAAGCATGTCCGGGCATAAGAACGAGCACATGGCTGTTGTATCAATCGGACCGTTGATGTAGATCCCCTGTTCTTCTATGGAGTTATTCTTATCTATGTAATCAATGATTTCCAGGGCGTATTTTGCCTGTGGATTCCCAATCCTCCTGATCTGTTCCAGTGTCTCGTCACTCAGGTTCACTGCCTCTGGGTTAAACGCCACATCCAGGCCGATGGTAGTGATATTCACCCCTGACTCATAGACAATTTTTGCCGCCTCCGGATCCACATACACATTCCATTCACTCATGGGATTGTCACCCGTGGCATTGGTAAACGCATAGTCCGTAAATCCATAAGATCCACCGATATGGTAAATCTCTTTAATAAGAGGGACAATCTCCGGTTTCATCATGATGGCCATGGCTACATTGGTAAGGGGCGCCGTACATACCAGGCTCACCTCCCCCGGGTATTTCATGACTTCATCAATGATTACATTAGCCGGAAACCGGTCAATGACCTTTGTGACGGGTTCCGGAAAGAAATGATTCCCAAGCCCATCCTCCCCATGGCAGTAAGGGTCTTTCGGATACTCCCTCACAAGAGGGTGAAGCATGCCCTGGGCCACCGGTATATCGGTCCTTCCCAGATGCTCCAGGATACGCAGTGCGTTGGCGGCCGTCTTATCAGAGGGCAGGTTGCCGCTCTCCGTTGTAATGGCCAGCAGTTCCACGTCCGGGTGGGTAAGCGCCATCATGATGCACACCGAATCATCGGTACCCGGATCACAGTCTAAAATAAGCTTTCTTTTATTCTCCATCATATCTACTACTCCTTATCTCCATATACTTTTATAATGCATTCCCTGTTCCTGGGTCCGTCAAATTCCAGGAAATAAATACCCTGGGAATGCCCCAGAAGAAGCTTTCCCTCCTCCACAATCAGAGTTATGGAAACGCCTATAAGGCTGGACTTCACATGACCTGCCGCGTCCTCAGGCGTATCGTGCTGATGCTTAAAATCCACCCTTGTGGGAATCAGCCGCCTGATTTCATCCTGTATGTCTTCATGACCCAGCGGATCCCAAAAAGAGGTAAGCGTGACCGCCCCCGTGGTATGTGTGGTATAGACCACGCATATCCCGTCCCTGACTCCGCTGTTTTCCACTATTTCCTTAATCTGTCCGGTCAGCTCCGTCACTCCGTTGCTTTTTGTCCTGAACCTGATGTGTTCTGCCAAACCCATTGCCTCCTGATTATTCCATTATGATTTCACGGCTGTTGACCGTGGTAAAGGAAGAGGGTGTCTCCTCCCATATCCCCTTAAACCCCCTGCTGTATTCCTCACCCAAAAGCGCAGCCGTGTACGCTGCCGCCAGCGCAGCCGGCACAAAGGAGAGGAATGGCGATAAAAGTCCACATGCCGGATCCGGGAGTGTGATTGTCACTGTCCCTTTAAGGCTGCCGTCATTTGTCACCAGAAGGAAATCCCGTCCCATCTCATTCATCCTCTGTATCATTTCCCTGGTCCTGCTGTGGGCAGGGTTATCCTTGTCAGCAAACACCATGGTCATGGTGCGTTGTGTGGCACGCAGGAAATAATTCACATGGAACCAGTTTTCCGTATCCGAGTACAGGGCCAGAAGCCCCGCAGCCTCATACATTTTTTCACTTCCGTACACAGCGCTTCCCATGTCATAACCGGAACCATAAAACTCGGCCCCCCATGCATCCTTCTTCCTCTCAATATAGGAAAATACAGCGTCTTTCCACTTATCCATGCACTCCTCAAGCCGGTCCGCCATGGTAAGGAGGCTCTGCCTGTATGTCCCGGACTGTTCCTGGGTTATCTTAAGCCGCACCTCTCCCATCCGTATTGCAATCAGGTACAGGGCCAGGAGCATAGCCATATAGGTCCTGGTTCCAGGCGCCCGCTCAAATCCGGGAACAGACATCCCAATGATTTTATCCGCATTCCCGGCCAAAGGAGACTCCTTATCCGCGGTGACTGCCAGGACCATGGAGCCGCAGCCCCTGGTCCGTTTCACAGCCTCCAAAAGCCTGGCGGCCTTTCCGGAATTACTCAGTGCAATGACCAGCGGGTCGCCGGGGGTCTCCCCCACCCACTTCATCTGATAGTACCTGGAAAGTTCCAAAGGGCTTACTACCTGTACAGGCAGCCCCAGCATCTTCTCAAACATGTTCTGCGCCGCCACGGCCGCCGCATGGCAGTCACCGCTTCCTGTCAGGACAATCTTCTTCAGCATGTATATTTCCGGTGTGGTCAGCACTGAGCGCGTCTGTTCCTCCAAATCCGGATATATGTCACGGATAAGCCGGGCAAGGCTTTCCACCTGACGGCACATGGCATTTTCATTGTTCAGATTATTCAAATCACTCCCTCATTTCCTTCTAAAATAACATCTCCCCCTGCCTCGGATGAGGTGTCCTGTGCTGTGTATCCGGCTGTCAGTCCTTCCCAGCGCCTGCGCGCCCTTTGGGCCGCTTCGGGTTCAAACCGCCTGGGCGGCCCGAACTGTTCCAGGATTACCGACGCGGACGCGGCTCCCATGGCCCCGCACCAGGCAGGACTCAATCCCTGGCTCCATGCATACAGCACTGCTGCAGAAGAGCTGTTGCCTCCTCCTGTGGGGTCCACTACCTGGAGATCAGCCACACTTGGGCAGAATACCGTCCTTTTATTGGCAATCATGTAAGCCCCCCGGCTTCCCTGACGGAAAAATACAGCACACCGGTATCCTTCCATCCTCCGGCATATTTCTTCCATGTCATGGGTACCGTATAGAACAGACGCCTCATGCCGGTTGATGGAGAACAGGTCCGTCTTCTCCAGGTAATGTTCAATCTCCTCCAGATGTTCCGGTATCGCTGCATCTTCTGATATTTCCCATAATGTCCTGCAGCCATAGCGCTCCCTGATTTGGGCCATGCCGGACAGGAATTCCCTGTCCAGATGCTTGAAAAAATAAATCCCTTTGGTATCATCCCCGCACAGCCGCCCTACTTCCTCCAGGTCAGGGTCCAGCTTCCTGAATTCCCACAATCCCATATCCGGCTGGTCCGTACGGTCATCCTCCTGTCTGTAATCCACACATGACACTGCGTCCACGCTGCTTCTCACCACCAGGCCCTCCATGGATAATCCATTTTCCCTATACCAGCCTCCGTGGCGTTCCACATATTCCCGGCTCACGCCGCCAGCCACGGCCACATGGGGCGTCCACAGGCGGATTCCGGCCAGCGCATAAATCCCGGCGCCCCCGGGCAGGCCGTCCATCCTGGTGCCGTCAGCCAGACAGATATTATCCGTGCCAACGCTGGATGCAATCACATATTCCATTTCCCCAGACCTCCGCTTCCTTATATACGTTCCAGACAGAAGCCCTTTATGAACATGGAGCCGGTATCCACCAGGAAACCCGCGCCTCCGGCGGTATACGGTCCGTCGCTGTCATGACAGGCCAAAAGACGCTTTTTGTCTACCAGCAGTTCCAGCTCCTGGCCCTTAACCCTGAATGTCATTTCATATTCCCGGAACTCTTCATAATCAAATCCCGCTTCTCCAAGGATTGTCAGTTTATCATCACACCGTTTGACAATACGGACCTTATCCATCCCCGTCATCACGGCCGCATAGAACCTTCTATGCCCCTTACTCCTTGCAACCAGCCCTGCCTTGTCATGAAGGCTCATCTTAAGGGTGGAGGTGACCTGATAATCCGTAAAATCGCTGGTCCCTATGGTTGCCAGACCTTCCCCCTCATCATGGCTGATACAGTACGTACAATTAAGGTTGGGGGAGAAATTCCTTGCACTGGCGACAAACGCCTGTGACCAGAACGGATTTAAGTCCCACATATCCTTCATAAGGATTCCTTCCTGGCAGAAGCGTCTCGGGGTATTACTCCAGTCCGCACTGCGTATCACCACATAGGAGCTGTATCTGTATACACTCCCAAACTCGTAGCCGAACCGGCATACCGGCATACCGCCTGTGTCAGGCACTTCCCACTCCAGTACATTGTCCCCCTTCTTCAGACAGAAAACAGGACTGTACATCACCTGCATCTTATCCACCGCATCCACATAGTGCACGCACAGACGCACATACGGCGCAGTCCCATCAGGCGCAAATATAACTGTCTTCACGGTCTGTCCTGAATACAGGGTTGGGGATACATATGTCTCATAATTGGAATAAACCTCATGGTGGTTCAGGAAGGTAGCCACGCTTACATTGGCCGGCGCCCCCTCTGCCAGGGCATTAAAATCCACCCTCAGCCCCGGCCGGTTTCCAAAACTGCTGTCATTGGACACCTGGATCCGTCCTGCCCTGTCCGCAAACAGCGGACAGGCCATAAATCCCTGAAGGCTTCCCCTCTGTTCAAATGCGTACCTCTGCGCAGGCAGCTCAGCCTCCTCCTGACACCGGGCCATGGCTGCCTTAATGATTTTTCTGGATTCCGTCACTGCGTCCGTCACTCCCGCACCGCCGTCAGAGGTGATGATATAGAGCCTGTCAGCCACAGGAGTGCGAAGGTCGGCGCCCTTGTCCATTGCGTCCAGCCCAAGCCTGATTCCATTAAAGCAGCCCACATTACCTGCGTTACAGTCCGTATCCCAGGCAGACGTGGTGGCTATCTTAAGTGATTTCTGGAAATCATCCCCGCCCAGAAGGATGGAGGCAAGAACCATGGCGTGATTGGACATCATGGGACATGGACCATAGAAATTCTGATATCCATAATGCTCTTCCAACCACTGGTGCGCCTGCAGATAATCCCCTGTGCCGGCACACAGGTTCCTCACATCGTGCAGCAGGCGGCGGATGTCCTCTGTCTGTATGAACCGCTGGCAGTCATCCATGATTTTATCCACATCCTGCTCATCAAACGCCATGCTCTCCATGGTTCCCAAAAAGCGGGCGGCATCAACGGCCAGTCCGTCATGGGATACCCTTGCACATTGTTCTACATAATAGGCTGCTGCCTCAGGGTCCCCCGGACACATCATGGCATAGGCATCCATGAATATCTGGGCCCCGATCTGTTCGGACATCACCCTGCCGATATTGGAGGCAGCCCCGCTGAAAGGAGCCTTGATACCCTTTTTCAGCATAAGGTAGGCACTGTGTTCCGTGGAATTGCCCAGTCCGCCCCACCACAGGATGGACCGGTTCTCAATAATATAGTTCAGCCAGCTGTTGCCGATATCCTCTGCCGTCACCTTCCTCCCGGCGCAGTCCTCCACAGCCCTGAAAAATCCAAAGGTACCTGATAAATCATCATCAGCCACAATCAGAGGCAGGTTCAGCCTGTCATGTATGTAATAGGAAATCTCCCCAAAGGTCTCCCTGATTTTCTCATAGGACCAGCCTTCCACAGGCCTTCCAAGGTAAACTCCCAGCAGTTTTCCGGTCACCCCGGCATATATCTTTTCCGCATATTCTTTTTTCCAGACCATATATTGCTCCTTTTCCAAATTATACTCAACTAGCCTTTTACCGACCCGGACACAATGCCGTCTATAAACTTCCTCTGTATTAATAAGAAGAATATGATAATGGGACCCACCAATGTCACCGTGGCTGCCAGGTTCAGGCCGTAATTCTGTGTATTCTGCCCATTGATGGCCAAAAGGGCCAGCATGGCTGTGAAATTCTTCTCTCCTATAAGGAAGGTGGATGACACCAGGAATTCATTCCACGTGTTAAGGGCCACAATGATGGATACCGTGATAATCCCTGGCGATATTACAGGTAAAATAATGTAGCGTATCACGGACAGGGTTCCCGCGCCGTCCATCCTGGCCGCCTCCTCAAGCTCCGTAGGGATACTCAGGAAAAATGTCCTGAGGAGGGTTATGGCAAGGGGCAGGTTGGTAGCTGCCTGTATGACGCTGACCGCAACCAGATTCCCCAGAAGCCCAAGTTTTGCATAGGTTTTGTAAAGGGGCACCAGGAACAGCTGTACCGGAACCGTCATTGCAAACATGAAATACATCATTACAAGTCCGGTCCCCTTTACCTTCCTGCCTGCCAGCACATATGCCGCCAGTATGGAGCAGAACAGGACAATCAGCACCGCTGACGCCGTATACACCAGGCTGTTCAGGATGGTATGTGAAAAATTGGCCGCCCTCCAGGCATCCATGTAATTACCCACGCCCGCCGTGAACTGAACCATCAGGGGACTCCGGACAATATCCTTATGTTTCTTGAAGCTGTTTATCAGCACCATGACAAATGGAAGCAGACAGATAAGTGCCAGGCACAGCAGGATAAGATGGGCTGTTAATTTACCGCGTATTCGTTTCTTCACCTTCATACCTCCCCTAAGACTGTTCTTCATTTTTATTCAGGCGCACATAGAAAATGGAAGCAATCATACCGAACAGGGACATGATCAATGCCACAGTGGAAGCCTTCCCCAGTTCCATCATATTAAATGCATACTTATAGGAGACAACCCCCAGCATCTCAGTAGCCTTGGCCGGACCGCCATTGGTCAGAAGATACACATAATCAAAATTCATAAAGGACTGTATGACAATGAGGATGGCCATCAGCACAAAGGTTGGCTTGATGCACGGAAAATACACAAACTTAAACAGCTGCCATCCGCTGCAGCCCTCCACCTTTGCCGCCTCAATCTGGTCTCCGGGTGTCTGGCGAAGGGCTGAAAAATAAATAACTGCCAGGAACCCCCAGTAATGCCAGATATCCACTGCCGCCACACCTGCAAGGGCCGTACGTGTGGAGGACAGGGGCGAGGATACTGCCAGGCCCAGCTTCTTCAACACGCTTACAATCCCGGTAAGGGGGCTGTAAATCATGCTCTGCCATATAAGCGCGTTGGCAATCGGTGCAATCACGTAGGGAAGCAGGTATATGATCTGGTAAGCATTCCTGCTTCTGCTTCTTCCTACCAGGAAAAAGGCTGCCGCCATTCCCATGGCCACCGGTACCACAAGATACATACACATCCATTTTACATTGTTGAAAATAACCTTCCAGAAACCCGGATCCGTAAACAGCGCTTTATAGTTTGCAAACCCGATAAAATTCATATCCTCTGCCAGTCCGTTCCAGTCCGTAAAGGAGGTAATGACCGTCCTTACGGCAGGAACCAGGATTACGCTGAAGCTGAGCAGGAGCGCGGGAAGCAGAAGTATATAATACTGCCATGTTTTTTTCAGGCTCTTATTCAAGATATCCCCTCCTATTTACCCTGCGCCGGAACAGGGGGAACCAGTCCGGACGAAAGCTCTCCTTCAAAGACCGCATCCGCCTTATCAAGCATGTCGGATGCACTGTACTCCCCGAACCATACTCCATCAATGGCCACGAATTCCTCAAACGTCTGAGGCGGTATGTAGGAAGAGCAGTAGTAACCGAAATTCCCTTCATCAATGGCCTTGCAGGCCTCGCTGATTCCGCTGAGGAAGGATTTTGTCAGCCCTTCATATTGGGAAGCATCAATCTCATTCAGGGTGGTCAGGGGTACGCCCCAGTATCCGGGCCAGTCCACGGATATCCCGCTTACAAAATCATTGGTCAGCATCATATCCAGGAACTCGGCGCACACATCTTTGTGTTCAGAACTGGCGTTGATGGCCAGCAGACCGGTGGCACCGATGGTATAGGTAGGATCCACTCCCTCCCGTCCTGCCGGGAATACCGTAAATCCAAAATCATCTTTATGTTCATCCACAGCATAGGCCGACAGGTTCTGGACGAATTTAAGCGGCCCAAAGAAAAACGGCGCGCCTCCCTCCCCCAGTATGGAAGCTGCCTCCCCCCAGCCAAAATTGGTATAATCCGAACACAGATATCCCTTCTTATACCACTGGGAAGATGTTTCTATGGCGGACAGCATGGCGGGTGTATTCCACTTCTGCTCTCCTGTAAGGCACTTATAGACCTCGGACGGGCCGGCAAAGCTGTTAATGAAAAGGGAGGCGTAATCCTCGTTGGTCTCCCGCCATCCTGCCGCACCTGTGACGGAACCATAAAGTCCCTTTTCCATGGCCTGGTCCATGACAGAGGTTAACTCCTCCAGCGTGGAGGGCACACTCCATCCGTTATCCTCCAGGACATGCCTGTTATAGACCATTCCAATCACATTCAGACCCATAGGTATACTGTAAAGCCTGCCCTCAACCGTGGAACTGTCGTACATAGGTCCTATGATACGGTCCTTCCATCCGTATTGTTCCGAATATCCGCTTAAATCCGCATACTTTCCCGCCTGTATGTAAGACATGGCCAGGGACGGGGAAGATTCGTATACAATATCCGGTCCCTCATTGGCTGCCAGGGCCACCGCCATATCCTTATTCACAGAGCCCCTGTATTCCACCGTCAGTTCATATTCAGGATGGGCCGCATTAAACTTGTCAATCAGCACCCGCTGAAGAGTCGCCTGCTGTTCTTCATTGGAACTCCAAAACCACATGGTAAGCGGAATCTTTCCCCCCGTCCCCTGGGTATCCTTTCCATCTGCAGCTTTTCCGGTCTGGACAGCACCCCCATCAGCCGCAGTGGATGATGCGTTTCCTGAACCACCGCATCCAGCCAGCAGCCCTGCCGCCATGGCAGTGGCAGCCAATATACTCAATATCTGCTTCTTCATCATCGAACTTCCTCCTTCTTGAACCATTGATTCTTTACTTGATAAAATCCCCATATGAAAAATTGGTAATTTGTGGATTATCATGTGATAAAGCGCTTTATCACATTAATAATTCCCTGTTTTTGCTTGTTCGAGCTGGTTATGCTTAAATTATTATACGATTTGTACATGTTTGTCAAGATATTTTTTAAAATTATTCAGCATTATTTTTTACTTTTCACTTTTATCAAAATAAATATTGACATTTTCCATTAAATCTCCCATAATATCTATAGGTTATCCGCTTTACCAAGCGTATTACACATTGCTGGAAAACCAGAATTTAAGATAAATGAGGGATTTGCATGATAACAACAAAGGACATTGCCGAACTTGCGGGGGTATCCCCCACCACGGTTTCCCTGGTGCTCAACAACAAGAAGCACCGCATCTCACAGGAGACCTGTGACCGTATCCTGCGGATTGCGCAGGACCTGGGTTATACGCCCAACCAGATTGCCGTATCGCTGGCCACCAGGAAGACCAACACCATTGGGCTTATACTGCCCGACATTACCAACATGTTCCTGTCCACCATAACACACAGTGTGGAGCGCACCGCCTATAACCACCATTATGGCGTATTCCTGTGCGATGCGGACAATGATGTGGATAAGACCCTGTACTATATTGACGTACTGCAGAAGCGCTGCGTGGACGGCATCATCATCATACCGCCTGCAACCATCAACGAGGGGGATTATCCCAAACGCTGCTCCGATATCCTGAACCGGTGCCAGATTCCCTATGTACTTCTGGAATACGCCATCCATGATATTTTCCATGACTTCATTACCCTGGACAATGAGATGGGGGGATACATGGCCACAAAGCATCTGCGCGACATGGGCCATACCAGGATCGGATGTATCACCGGTCCCATGTCAGAATATGGGGCCAGGCGCCGTCTCAATGGTTATAAGCAGGTGCTGGAGGAAAGCCGCATTGCCTACAACCCGGACTATGTTAAATACGGCACCTTCCAGTATGATTCCGGTTACCAGCTTGCCCAGGAGCTGCTGGCTACTGATATAACGGCTATGTTTGTAAGCAATGACATGATGGCCATCGGGGCTTATAACGCCCTGGAACGGAAAGGCGTGCGTATACCGGAGGATATTTCCATTGTGGGATTTGACAACATTCCCCTGCTGGAAACCATGAACATTCCCTTAACGACCGTCAACCAGCCCCATGCAGCCATGGGCAAGAAGGCATTCGAGGTGCTGCTGGGACGGATTGATGACCCGGATAAGCCACACAGGGATTACTATTTTACCCCCAGTCTGGTGGAGCGCACATCCGTATTGAATCTGGATCCGCAGTAAACATCCGTGATTGTCCTGCATCACCCGTCCGTCTCCCTGTTCCACACCTCCACCAGGTCCTCAACCAGCAGCAGCCCAAGCGGCCCAAGGATAAACCCGAAAAATCCAAACAGCTCCAGCCCCACATACACGCTTGCCAGGGTTTCCAGGGGGGACAGGCCCACCTGGCCTCCCATCATGCGCACCTCCAGTATCTGGCGCACGAAATAGCAGACCAGGTAAAGTCCGGCCAGGATGACCGCCTGTTTCCAGTCCCCTGTCAGCAGTTCCAGGAAGGCCCACGGGATGAGCACGGTGCCTGTGCCGAATATGGGAAGGGCGTCCAGGATCCCGATGCCGATACCTGCCATGATATAGTATGGATTGCCGATTATGAACATACCTGCAATGCACAGTCCTGTGGTGATGAACAGGATGATGCCCTGGCTTTTAAACCAGGCTTTTCCCGTCTGTACCAGCCGCCCCCCAATGAGGTTGAATTCCTTCCTGAAGGTTGACTGGTCCCGCCTCGTCCTCAGGTCCTCCATTTCCTGCAGGCTCAGTATGGCTGCCAGGAACACCACCAGGCTGATGATGGCCCATTTTGCCAGACAGGCAATGATGGACAGCGAGTTGGTCATCAGGAACGGCATGGCAGCTGTCTTTCCCGTGTCCACCAGCTGATAAAGCATTTCCCCGGCCAGGTCCGCCACACAGTCATATCTCAGGCCAAAGGCAGTTTCCACACGGTGGCAGCTCCCGGTCAGCCATATATCAAAACGGTCTATCCACGCAGGAAGGTGCATCATCAGCATTTTCCCTTCCGCACACAGCTTAACAGCCCCCATATACAGTCCTGTCCCCAGAATGGATATAAGTACCAGAAACTCTGCGCCCCCAATGACCCCGATAGGCATATGGAAGGTCTTTCCCTTTACATGGATCCGCATCCTGTATGCCAGGAAACGGGCGGAGGGACGCAGGAGAAGGGCGAATATATAACCCGCTAAAAAAGGAGCCACGAGGGGCAGCAGGTATCTAAACCCAGCATACACCGCTCCCGTGGTTCCTGTTATGATTAATAATTTCTTCAGTTTCTTACCCGGCTTTTCCATGGACTCACCTGTTTCTGATTCGTACTTCCTTTGTACCCTCTTAGTATGAGCCGATGGTTGGAAAATATACCAGTTGATTTTTCTCAAAATCTGGATGGATATCCTGCATTAATTCTCATTATTTTTAATCATTTCCTTTATCATGTTCCTGTTAAATGTCATATGCATCATCATGGCTGACTTTGCCCCCATGGGATCCTTTTCCTCTATGGCGTCCGTTACGGCCCTGTGGGTCATGATGGTTTCCGCTGTCAGCCTTCTGTGGGTCACATTCACGAACATCATGACCGCCGTGTCAATCAGGGGTATCAGCTGTTCCACCACCTTGTTGCCCGAACATCTGGCAACCCCGGTATGGAATGCAATATCCTCTTCAATATAATTTTCGTCATTCTCAATCTTATATTCAATGATACGGCAAAGCTCACGAAGCCGTTCCACATCCTCCTGGCTGGCATTGAGGGCAGCCATCTCGGCAATTCCCGGTTCCAGTATCATACGGACATTCACCAGGTCCAGGGCCAGGGCCATCTTGTCCTCCATCGCCCCCAGCCCCAGAGGATCCATGTCCACAGGCGTGGTGCTTACCACATAGGTGCCGGACCCCCTGCGCACCTCCAGGATTCCCCTGGAAACAAGAAGCTTCACAGCCTCCCTGACCGTGCTTCTGCCTACCCCGAACTTTTCTCCCAGTTCAAATTCATTGGGCAGCCGGTCCCCTAAGGCAACCGGTGTGTTTAATATATACTGGAATATCTGTTCCTGAACCTGCTCTGCAAGCAGTTTTCCCTTTAAATTAACTGAATCATCCATGTCCTTACCCCCGCGGTGCAGGATCGGCAGCTGCTGCTTCCTGCATTTTTCTGTGATAATTGTATCAAAAATCACAGCTGTATACAAGTGCGGCATCCATTTCAAGAAATTCTTCCTATTTACCCCATGCCGATGTATAATAAACGTGAAATATCTCTTTAACCGTTAATACTTTGAAAGCCATTGAATGTAGGAACGAGGAGAAACAGCCATGACTGCTGATAATTTAATCAACCTGCTGGATGCGCTGACCGAAACCAGCATTTATGTGATAGAAGAAGATTCCCACCGTCTCCTTTACTTTAATAAGCGCTGTCAGGAAACCGGGCGGCAGAAGGCAGGACTTGGCAGCCCATGCCACCAGGTGTGGCCTGAGCACTGTGACAATTGCCCATTAAGCGCGTTGGGCGATGGACGGTCCAGCCATATATTATCCTATGATCCCCTTCTTAAAACAACGGTTGATGTCACTGCCAACCGGATTATCTGGGATGGCCATATCAACGCAGTTGTCATAACAGCCACCCCCCACCGGATGAGCTTAAAAGAGGAACAGGGGCTTTGGAGGTTCAGCCGGATATATGCCCAGAGCCTTGTAACTGTTTTTGGGGAATGTATTATTGTCAACCTGACCGCGGACTATTATGTCAACTGTCAGAAGGATGCAATGTGGACCGATATTCCGGAACACGGTAATTTCGATTCGGAGAACCGCAGATATTCCAGGCAGGTCCTGCACCCGGATGACCTGGAGCAGTTTGAGCAGTATTTTACGCGGGCATCCATGCTGCGTATATTCGGGACCGGAAAAAAACAGATTACCAGGCGCCTGCGCCGTCTGACCAAGGACGGCACCTATCACATCGTGGAGTTTACCGCCGCGCGGGTGGAGCCTCCGGCTGAAACAGGCTGCTGGTGTGTCCTGGTTTACCGGGATATCCAGGACGAATACATGCTGGAGCAGCGGCGCAATGTCGAAATCAGCCAGCTGGCAACAGCGGCCCGCACAGCCTACCAGATGCTGATTGCGGTCAATCTGACCCGCAACACCTATGATATGCTGGAATATAACCGTTATCCTGTCAGTAAACCGGCTGAATCCGGTTATTTTACCGACCTGATAGCTGCCGAATATGAAACAGTGCACCCTGATTATCAGAAGGAATTCATGGACAAATTCTCCCGCCAGTCATTGATGGACGCATACAGGGGCGGTCAGCATATCGTATCCATGAAAATACCCCACAGAGGCACGGACGGCCTCTACCACTGGAGCCATACCGAGGTAGTCCACGTGGAAAGCCCTGACACGGATGACCTGATTGAGATTACCCTGTCCCGCAGCATCGACGAGGACCGCAGGATACAGGAGGCTGCCATTGAGAAGGAACGCCAGGCCAAACAGCTTCTTGAGGAAGCGCTGCAGAAGGCGGAAAATGCCAACCATGCCAAGAACGATTTCCTTTCCAAAATGAGCCATGACATCCGGACTCCCATGAACGCAATCATCGGAATGACCCAGCTGGCCCGGCTGCATACAGGGGAGGAGGAGCGGCTGAAGGATTACCTTGAGAAGATAGCCAATGCCAGCACCCATCTCCTAAGCCTGATTAATGAAGTCCTGGATGTGAGCAAGATTGAGAGCGGCACCGTGAAACTGGAAGAGAACGAATTTAACCTGAACCATCTGCTGGAGGATGTGGTGGAGATGGTGCGTATTTCCCTTGACCAGAAATGCCAATCCCTGTCCGTCCATATAGAAGAGGGGCTTCATCCCCAGGTACTGGGCGATGAGCGGCGGCTGAAACAGATACTGGTCAATATCCTGGACAATGCCTCCAAGTACACACCCGAGGATGGCAGGATTTCCATACGGCTGAATGAACTTAACAAAATGACCCAGACCATGGGGACCTACTGCTTTATTATTGAAGATACCGGAATCGGCATGAAGCCGGAGTATATTGAACACATATTTGAGCCCTTCAGCCGGGCGGACGACAGCCGGACCAGCAAGACCGTGGGGACCGGGCTTGGCATGACCATTGTGAAAAACCTGGTTTCCATGATGGGCGGTGATATCCAGATAGAAAGCGAATATGGAAATGGCACCCGTTTCCTCATTACACTCACATTGACCAAATGCGGCGCCCCGCCTGTCATTCCCGGTAACAAGCCCAATCTGCCTGAAACATTTCCCGGACTGCGCGTCCTGCTGGCAGAGGACAACGAAATCAACCAGCAGATAGCCGTGGAAATGCTGAGTCTTTTGGGCGCCACGGTGGATACCGCTGAAAACGGCCGGGTGGCGGTTGATATGGTCCTCTCCCATCCGCCTTTATACTATGATATTATTTTCATGGACATACAGATGCCGGTAATGAACGGGTACGATGCAGCCCAGGCAATCCGCAGCAGCCAGATGGCGTATATCCAGGAGCTGCCCATCATTGCCATGACGGCTGACGCCTTTGCCGAGGATGCCAAGCGCGCCCGGTTGTCCGGAATGGACGGACATCTTGCCAAGCCGGTTTCCATGGACCAGCTTAAGAATGCGCTTTCCAGCTGCCTTCTCTGGAAGGAGAAGAACCAGCGCAAGGAGGCTGCGGGGGATGGACGCCAGGAGGATTGATGCGGGGGGATGGAGCGGGGTTGGCAATGGTTGGTATTCTTCCTCCGCTCCTTTATCAATAGGATAAAGATGGATTGCCCTGTTATCATATCATTATCCGGTATGATAACTACGATAGTTGTATCGTGGATAATAATATGTGGTCTGCAAATATCATGTCGTAAAACGCTCTAACCTGCATCCGAATTTTTATTTTTACGCACAAATAGATTTAATTTGTGCGTACTTTTTATTGTCTTTTTTTAAGATTAATTGTTGCAACCTCTTGTCCTGAGTGCTCTAATTTGAAGTTTGGCAAAAATAGAATTACAAATCTGGTATTTACCGAGAAAAAGGCTCTCAGGCTCAATATTCAGCTTGATTATCACGATTATTGTTCTTTGGAGGTGAAGGCATATGGAAATCAAGTATTTCGAGATGGTTACGATTTACGAATCGACTTCCTTGCGACCCTCACTTGCCAAAGTCTTCAGGACTGCATCAAGCAAGGTACTGCAAAATTTGTTTATCACTTAGAGTGTGCGCAGACCGGCTTCCGTACGGGAAATCACATCCTCATAGGTGTGAAGCCTACTATGGAGCCGATTATTCTCCTGCTCCAGATTCGCCATACGAAGCCAACCACGTCTGGTAGCCGAACGCCTTTGTCATGAAAGGGTGTTCACAACCATGGAGGTATACAGCCACCTGTTCCCGACCAAACAGACAGAAGTAGCCAAACATCTGGATGAAGTAGCAATCTAACCTTATGGCTACAAAAAATCAGTCTAATGTAGCCAATTTGTAGCCAGTAAAATACAAGAATCCCGGAAAACCCTGTAATATCAAGGTCTTCCGGGACTCAGAAACACTTATTTAGTTATTCCCACTCGACAAATTCAAGTATATGGAAGTCTATTTGCTATGTTTTAGCAGGAAAAACTTTCGCAAATATGTTAATATTTCACCTCTTATTTTCGGTTGCTCGTTTTCTTAGTATCAAAATAGTATCACAGAAAACGAGAAATTGCAACGCTTTCATGGCCTCCATAGCCCTGTCGTAATTGGTCTCAAATTGAGACCAATTACGACAGCCAGCCCCGCCCAAAATCGGAGAGGGCGGGCAAGCACTTTAGGGCTTGCCCGCCTTGATGACCGCAGAGCAAAACCGGGCGGGGTTGTCAATGGCGGCGCATGAAATGCGCCGTTCATCTCGACCATTGACGGCCCCGGCTGGGTTTGCTACCTCCCCAACTGATTGAAGTTGGCAAGTCCGCATTATACCAATAATGCGTACCTACATCAGCACTATAAACGGGAAGCTGTCATTCAGGTATCAAGGACATATTCGCCTTTGGCCCATCGTCATTTATATAGCATCCATCTACGATAGTACGATAATATTATACAATAAAGCGGCTGAAGATAGCAAGGGATTTGAGAAAAAGCGGTTTTCAGGCGCAAAAAACAGGCAGAACAAACAAAATAATTGCCCAGCCAGCTTTGCTGTATTCCAAATCAAAAAATTGTTACCTACGCGCATAAAAAGCATATCGCTTTTCGCCAAAATAAGGTATAATGAAAAGAAGTTATAGTCTCTTTTTAGAGAGGCTACAACAGAAGGAAAAATTTGTTGTAGTCTTTTTTATGCCTGCGCTACAGAAGGAAAATCTGTTGTGTTATGGGTTTCTATAATGTAATCTCCATAATCAAGTGGAAAGTGCCAAACAGGTGGTAATCATTATGGACAGCATTTTTCAAGATTCCACTGAGCAGGTTACCTCCATCAATTAGGTAACACAAGGCATTGACCAGATTTCAAGCGTGGTACAGACCAACTCCGCCACTGCCGAGGAACGCGCCGCCGCCAGTGAAGAACTTTCTGGGCAGGCGCGGATGCTTAAAAATTTGGTTGCAAAATTTCGGCTTAAACATACAGAGGAAAGAAGCGATTTATCAACCGCAGGACAGGTTCAGCCGCAGGAAGATCAGAAGCAGCTAACATTATCTGGGGGCAAATATTAATCGCGGAAAAAAGTGCGGTAATTGTGATGTGACAAAATGAATAGGCGTATTTTGGTCGAATCTCATCTAGGAGGACGTACATTATGACAACGAAAAAAACAAAGGCAGTGCTGCTCATGATGGCGGTTCTCCTGGTTCTGTCCGTTGCAATTTATGGCCTTTCCGAGCGTGTCCAATCGCAGATGGAACAGACCGCCACCGCCAATGTGCGGGAGATCGTCCAGGTCCTGGAGATGAGCGTTGCGGAGATCCGCAGGAGCGATGCGGCCGTGACCGTGGGTCTGGCGGCCGGCCTTCCTCTTGACGGCGACGTGGGCGCGTGGTTGAGCCGGGTGCAGGCGGACAGTCCTTTCCAAAGGCTCTCCTATGTCCCGGCCGGTTCAGACGTCGGGATCAGTAGCGATGGCGGCGCCTACATCCCCGTCGAACCGCGGGAATCCGCTTGGGGGGACGAGGAGTACCGGCTTGGAGCCGTCCATATGGGCGATATGGGCGCCTGGACTTACACGGTGGAGTGCCCCGTCCGGCGAGAGACCGGCGTGCCGGCAGGAACCCTATACGCGGACGTGGTGATGGAGCGATATGATGATATCCTGCCTGGGACCGTGTTTCAGGGGGAGGGCCAGATATACCTCCTGGACGCCGATTCCCTGCGCTTTATTTACGAGCCGGCCAGCACCAGTATGTTTGTGGCAAGCAAATACGATCTGCACGGCTTTTTAAGCGAATACGGCCTGTTGACCGACGAGACGCTGGAACAGACGATTACCGGCGCCATCGGCGGGCGGGAGAGCGCCATCATCCGTATGCGCATCAAGGGAGAGGGCACCTATCTGTATTTCTGGCCGGTAGATAGCGGCGACTGGTATCTCTGCGGCATCATCCCAGAGCAGAGTATTCTGCGCGAGGGCAAGTCGGTCACGCTGACCATCTTGGCCGTGAGTATCCTTATTTTCGGCACGGCTGTCTTAATCTTTCTGATGTTTTTCTGGAACGCCCGAAAGGAGCGGAAGGCCCGCCAGTACCAAATCGACCTGTTCAACGGTATTTCCAGGAGCATAGACGATGTGGTCTTGCTCTATGACCGCAAAACAGGAAAGCTGGAACTCGCTTTCGACAATATCAAGAGGGTTCTTGGGCTGGACAGCGAGGAATTGGCAAGGCTTTTGGCGGCAACGGCCCTGTCTGCGCCCTACCAGGACGAGCCGCTGTTCCGGGCGCTGAGGCTGGAAGCCATTCCCCAGGACGAGGGCGATTTTGAAAAGATTGTCTGGAGGAATCCCGTTTCGGGGGACGGGCAATTCCTGCGGGTGGAATTTACCAGTCTGGCTCTCTCCGGGGTGGAAAAATGGATTGTCTCCATTCGGGATATTACCAAGGACGAGCAGATGCGGGAATCTCTGCGCGCCTCCATGCTGGCGGCGCAGAACGCCAGCCGGGTGAAGTCGGACTTCCTCTCCCGGATGAGCCACGAGATTCGCACGCCGATGAATGCGGTGCTGGGAATGGCACAGATCGCCAAAACGCGGTTGGACGACCAGGAGCGGGTGGCGGATTGCCTTGGAAAGATCGAAGGGTCCTCAAAGCACCTGCTGGGCCTGATCAACGACATCCTTGATATCTCTAAGATCGAGAGCCAGAAGCTCTCCCTCTCCGAGGACTGGTTTGACCTGGACAGCCTCTTGTCCGAGGTATCCACCGTCACCTCTGTGCAGGCCGGGCTAAGAAGGCAGCGTTTTGCGGTGGAAAACAAGGCCGGTCCTTTGGAGCTGCTGGGCGATCAGGTCCGGCTGAATCAAGTGCTGACCAACCTGCTGAGCAACTCCGTAAAATACACCCCGGAGGGCGGCAGCGTCTCTCTGTCCGTGGAGCTGGGCGGTTCGCAGAGCGGGGAATATCAGATGCTCCATTTCCGGGTCCAGGACAACGGGATCGGGATGAGCGCGGAATTTCAAAAGAAGCTGTTCAACCCTTTCGAGCGGGAGGACGACGACAAGGCGGTGAACAGCCAGACCGGTACGGGTCTGGGGCTGGCCATTGTCCAGAGCATGGTCTCGCTCATGGGCGGCAGTATCCGGGTGGCCAGCGAAAAGGGCGTGGGCACCACGTTCGTGGTGGACATCGCATTCAAGTGCAAGTCTGCGGAACGGGTCCCGGAGCGGGAGGACGCTTCCGCAGAGGTCTGCGACTTGACGGGGATGGTGATCCTGCTGGCCGAGGACAACGAGTTGAACCGTGAGATTGCCGTGGAGTTCCTGCGCATGGCGGGCGCCCAGGTCAAATGTGCCGTTGACGGGCGGGACGCCTTTGAGAAGTTCCGGGACGCCGGACCGTACCACTACCACCTGATTTTAATGGATATGCAGATGCCCAGGTGGGACGGCTTGGAGGCCGCACGGCAGATCCGACGGCTGGACCTGCCCGACGCCCCCACGATCCCCATTATCGCCGTCACCGCCAACGCCTATTCGGAGGATGCCCAAAGGTGCCTGGACGCGGGCATGAACGGTCATATTTCCAAGCCGCTGGATATGCAGGAGTTTTACAGAAAGGTCAGGCAGTATCTGCCTGGGAAATCGAAGGAGGAAGCGACAACATGAGAAAGCCGCAAAAGCGGGCCGTCTCCGCCCTAATCGCCGCCGGAATGCTTCTGGGACTGACTGGCTGCGGAGAAAATGAAGCCAAGGTCGTCGAGCAGGGGTCGGTCGAACAGCGTGAGGCGCTGGTCGTGTTCTCGGCCACCAGCAGGACCGATCCCAACGATGGGGACGCAGCCACCACCGCTCTGGACCGGGCAATCGCGGCGTTTGAAACGGAACACACGGAGGTTCGGGTCGCCTACAAGACCTATAACGCCAAGGACTATCAAGAAAAGAGCTATGATGAGGTAGTCCTGGACCGGGTGCGCCACCATATGGGGGACGATCTTTACATGATGAACCCGGACACGGCTTACACGCTGAACCAGGAGGGGTATCTGGTCGATCTCTCGGACATGGACGCGGCGGACAGCCTGACGGATGCGGCGCGGCAGCAGTGTACTGTGGACGGAAAGCTGATCTCCCTGCCCCTGACCATGATCTGCTACGGCCTGTTTACCAATCAGGACATGCTGGATCGGTACGGCCTGGAGCAGCCCCAGACCACCGGGGACTTCCTGCACTGCTGCGAAGTGCTCAAGGCAAACGGGATCACGCCCATCGCGGCCAACCGCTGGTGGATGGAGACCTTCGTTCTGACCCAGGGCTTCGCGCCCCTCTACCTGGAGGACGGGGTGGAGGAGAAGATCGCCGCCCTCAACAGCGGTGAGACGCCCATCAGTCAGTATATGCGTCCGGGGTTTGAATTCCTGGCCGAGCTCATGGACAAGGAGTATTTTGACGTGGACTTCGCATCCACCGCCGAGGCGGAGGATGAAATGGGGATGTTTTTAAACCAGGAGGTGGCTTTCGTCGTCCACTATGACCGGGCCGTGGAGGAATCGGTCTACGGTGGGGCGGACTTCAATCTGACGGTACTGGGGTTCCCCACGGACGAATACGGACAGGTGAACCTACTCAATGCTGCACAGCGCATGTGCATCAATAGCAAGACGGAGCATCTGGAGGCTGCCAAGGCGCTTCTGGAGGCGCTGTCCTCCAAAGAGGCGATTTCCGATATGCTGGTGGAGGGCGGCGGCTTCCCGCCCAGGATGGATGTGGAGAATCAGCGTCCGGAGGTGCTCAGGACCATATATGAGAACGTGGATGCCGGGAGAGCCATTCCGGGCTCCAACCCGGAGATTCATTTGGAGCAGTGGGGGACCACCTGCGGAATGGTGCAAAAGCTGTTCTCCGGCGTAAGTGTGGATGAGATCATGAAGGAGTTTGACGCGTTACAAATGAATTAACAAGATAGGAACTATGTAATATATTTCATTGAGGGGATTGAAAAAATTGCCCTTGACAAATGTTGTATTCTGAAACTCCTTCTGGAACTTTAACGCAACCTTGAATTTCGATTTCTTTTATATTGAAAACACCTCCACAAATTCTGTTTTGCCGTTCTGCGCCTTATCCGCCTAAGACGCATTAAAATAATTCCAGATTGTTGCCCTGCTATTTAATAACAGTATATCACAAGACTTTGCATAAATCTACTTCTCTTACCGTTCGCCCCGGCTGAAAGAGCGCCGGGGGCGTTTCCTGGCTTTCTCCGCCTGTTCCCACTGTTTAGCGGCCTCCACTGCCACTTCTACCTCCTGGGGGCCAAAGGCCCGCTTGACCCGCTCATAGTCGGCGGCGACACCCCGCAGGGCCTTGTTCTCCATCTTCACCTCCTGCAAACGGTTAGACAGGCGCTCGTTGCTCTCCCGCACCCGGCCATAGTCCCCTTGTAGACGCTCAAACTTCCCCATTAAGTCGATATAGGCCCGGTACAGGGAGCGAAGCACCTTGACGATTTTTTCCAGCAGGGGCTTGGCCTTTTTCTCCCGGTAGGCCCTGCCCGTTTCCAGCGCCCCCGGCTCCGGTAAATTCTCCTCCGGGTCTGCCGAGAACTCCGCCGCCAACCGCTCCATATTTTTTACCGCCGGGGCCAACTCCTTTAGCCGCCGCTCCTGTTGCTCCACCTGGCCCTGCTTCTCTATTTTGACCGTTTCTAGGGCGGCGACTTCTTTTGACCTCTGCTCTTTCTTGTAGTCCAGCACAGACAGGTGTTTGTCGTGGGTGCCCTTGTCCTCCCACTCGATACCGTGGCGCTCCATCACAAGAGAAAGCTGCTCTTTCTCTGAGCGCACCCACTGGCTCCACTCCGTATCGCCCCTGGTGCCGCCATGAAAGCCCTGGGCCGCTAACGCCTGTTTGAGAGAAACCCTTGTGTCCAGCCCCCGCTTGCTCCCCGTGGTGAATGGTACAAAGTCGATATGCAGATGGGGCGTGGCCTCGTCCATGTGGAGGTGGGCGGAGAATACCCTAAGTTGGGGATTGCGTTCTTGAAAGCTGCTCATGTACTCGCCCAGCACCGCCGCCGCAAGCTGGCCGTCCTCGCTGGCCGCGCTCATATCCTCCTTGTTGCCCACTTGCAGGATGATTTCATGGAACGGCTTTTCCTGCTTGCCAGAGCGTATCTTTTCATAGTAGTCCGCGATCTGCCTGTCGGCCCTGGTCTGTTTGTCGTTGTACCGCTTTAGGGACTCGTCAAACAGTTCATGGTACACCGCCTTGATGTTTTCCTGGCAGTAGTCTATATTGAGGTGGGAGCGTTCCAGGTCTGTATTTTTGGCGTGGAACTTCCTGCTGTTGTGGTTCACCGAGCCATGCCCCACCATCACGCTTATCGTCCTTTTCAAATCAATCCCTCCTTTTCCACCGCCGCGCCAGCGGCGGGCCTTTGTTACTTTCTGCGAAAGTAACGCAAAA
>OLOS01000133.1_pt1 | contig 88477 bp, 72 predicted proteins | sample 1672631 | NCBI WGS metagenome assembly OLOS01 (sample SAMEA3136707, study PRJEB25190) | human gut metagenome | biome: human gut; feature: human-associated habitat; material: faeces | place: Austria | collected 2013
GAGCATGCGGCTGTTAACCGCAGGGTCGTTGGTTCGAGTCCAACAGGGGGAGCCAGATAAAAGCACTTAGCGTATTGCTGAGTGCTTTTTATTTTTTATATGATTCAAAATCATTTGTTTTTTTCGAAAAATGAGCTATACTTAAGAATGTAAGGTCGCCTTAGGGCGAAATTGATTTTAATGGACATAGGGAGGTATTTCTATGGCAAACAAGTATACAGGCACCAAAACCGAGAAAAATCTGCGAGAGGCCTTCTCCGGCGAGTCGCAGGCGAGAAATAAGTACACCTATTTCGCATCTGTCGCGAAAAAAGAGGGCTACGAGCAGATAGCTGCACTCTTCCTGAAGACAGCCGATAACGAAAAAGAACACGCAAAAATGTGGTTCAAGGAGCTCATGGGCATCGGCGATACAACAGCAAATCTCGGGGCCGCTGCGGACGGCGAAAACTACGAGTGGACCGATATGTATGAGGGTTTTGCAAAAACCGCCGAAGAGGAAGGTTTCCCGGAGCTTGCCGCAAAATTCAGAATGGTCGGCGAGATCGAAAAGCACCACGAAGAGCGCTACCGTGCGCTGCTCAAAAATTTAGAGACTGCACATGTTTTTGAAAAGAGCGAGGTAAAAATGTGGGAGTGCCGCAACTGCGGTCATATCTGCGTCGGCGTCAAAGCGCCGGAGGTATGTCCGGTCTGCAACCATCCGCAGAGCTATTTTGAGGTCCACGCGGAAAACTATTAAGCAAACTCTATGAACGGCTGCTCGGTTCTAAACCGGGAGAACGTTTTTGTGTCGATTTGTACAGTGCTTTCGGCTTTTTCCACAAACCAAACGCCGAAAGACTGGCTTGACAAGCCTCTTTTTCGGCTCTATAATGTCGATAAAAGGGAGGAGTTTTCATGAGAACATCCACACAGATCGAAACCGCGTCCGTTCTGGTCGGCGAAGAAAAAGCCGTGGAATACGTCGCAAAAGCCGGGTTTGACGCCTGGGATTTTTCCATGTTTGCCATGTGCGATTACGATTGGCGACTCGGCGCAGTCCGCCCCACAACACATCCGCTTGCCGGGGAAAATTATCTCGCGTTTGCGCGCAAGCTGAAGCAGATCGGCCTCGATAACGGCATCACCTGCAACCAGTCGCACGCGCCGTTCCCGACATCCTGCCCGGAGATTCGCTCGTATTTCAAGCGCGCGATTGAATGCACGGCAGAAGCCGGCGGCAAGATCTGCATCATTCACCCGGATAACGACAAATCCGCCGCAGAAAATGCCGAAATGTACCTTGAACTGTTGCCGTTTGCGAAGGACTGCGGCGTGAAGATTGCCACGGAAAATATGTGGAACTGGGATGATGCGAAAGACGAGTCCTGCTTTGCGGCATGCGCCACCTCAGAGAGCTTCATCGAGCACATCGACGCCGTAAATGACCCGTATCTCGTCGCATGCCTCGACATCGGCCACGCGGAAATGCGCGGCTCCGGTTCAGGCGCGGCGAACATGATCCGTGCGCTGGGCCACCGCCTGCAGGCGCTTCACATTCACGATAACGACCGGTGGCACGATTCCCACCAGATCCCGTTTTCCATGTCCATTGATTTCGCGCCCATCGCCGCCGCGCTCAAAGAGATCGGTTACAAAGGCTGGTTCACGCTGGAGGCCGATCATTACCTCAAAGAAAAGTTCAACGCGGAAAACGTGTTTGAGGGCATGAAAGACCTGCACACCGCCGCTGTTCGCTTTGAAAAATTATTTGACGAAGCCTGAAATTTAAATTTCCCATATCTTGAAGTCAAAACCGAGGTACGGGAAAATTTTTCATTCCGAAAAACCTGCAAAAGCTATCTTTATTTCCTGCGGCATTTTGGCGTCGCGTTTCTTCTGTTGTTTTTAACGCCCACCGTTGCGAACGATACGCACGAATAGCTTGGCTGTGCAGTTCCATAGCTTGTCAAAATCTTGACAAAAGCGGAAGAACAGGGTAGAATAAAAAGACCGAAATATCCTGTTTGATGCGGCGGAATAGCTTACCGCACAAACGAAAAAAGACATTATTTTTGAGAGGAAGTATCAGCAATGAGCGAAAATTGTACGCACGACTGCTCCAGCTGCGGCGAGGAATGTCCTTCCCGCCAGAATCCGGAAAGCTTTCTTGCGCCCATGAATAAGATGAGCAATGTCAAAAAGGTCATCGGCGTTGTCAGCGGCAAAGGCGGCGTAGGCAAAAGCCTTGTCACCTCTATGCTGGCTGTTACCATGCAGCGCCGCGGCTTTAAAACCGCCATTCTCGACGCCGACATCACCGGCCCGTCTATCCCGAAGTGCTTTGGCATCCACGAAAAGGCCATGGGCAGCGATGACGGCCTGTTCCCGGTCAACACAAAGACCGGCATCGAGACTATGAGCATCAACGAGCTTCTGCCGGATGAGACCTCCCCGGTCGTCTGGCGCGGCCCGGTCATCGCCGGTGTCATCAAGCAGTTCTGGAGCGACGTCATCTGGAATGAAGTCGATTATATGTTTGTTGATCTGCCCCCCGGAACCGGCGACGCACCGCTCACGGTGTTCCAGTCCATCCCGCTCGACGGCATCATCATCGTTACCTCCCCGCAGGAGCTCGTCTCCATGATCGTCTCCAAAGCGGTCGAAATGGCGAAAATGATGAACGTGCCTGTGCTCGGTCTCATCGAAAATTACAGCTATGTCAAGTGCCCGTGCTGCGGCGAGCCGTTCAAGGTTTACGGCGAAAGCCACATCGACGAGGTCGCGGCAAAGTACGACCTCAAGGTGCTCGATAAGCTTCCGCTTGACCCGCAGATCGCCTCCCTGTGCGATCGCGGTGCCATCGAGCTCATGGGTGACGGCCTTCTCGATAACGCCGCTGACGCCGTAGAAGCCGCACATCGCGCGTAAAGTGTCATTGACATTTTGATTTTATTAAAATAAGGTAGTTCAAAGATAAACTGTTAAATGTTTATCGGAGGGCGACCCGTTCACACGAAACAGAAAGCCGGATAAAATGCGGGCTGCAATGCCTGTATTTATCCGGTTTTTATTATTTATTTCACGTTTTGAGGGCGTAAGTTATGCGCGAAATGCGTGAGACCGCAAAAGTGTGAAGCTTTTTGAAATTTTTGAAAAAACAATTGACATTGAAATGAAAACCAGATAAGATAAGAATATATCTAAAAACAAGTTTTGTCTTTTCAGATATACCTCATATAATACAGAGAAAATATAAAAGCGATGACGAAGACAGTGCGGGCTTTCCCGTTTCAGAGAGTCGGCGGCGGGTGTAAGCCGATACGAAAAGCCCTGTCACAATCCCTTCCGAGCTGAAAGCCCCAAAGTGAACCCGAGTAGGGCTTTCCGCGCCATGCTGCGTCAGTGCATAGGGCTTCATGGGAGCCCGTGAGTGGCCTTTTCAGGCAATTTGAGTGGTACCGCGGATTAGCTCCGTCTCAAAGCGATTTGAGACGGAGTTTTTTGCATGAAAAACACCAAAACTATCGATATAGCCATACCAAAACGAAAGGAATGAAGAAATTGGCAAATGAAGCACAAATCCCCGTAACGGAAAAAACAGACCTGAAAGCACAGCTCGCAGAGGTGGCGGAGCGCATTCGCACCATGCGCGAGATCATCGGCCTTTCCGAAGAAGAAATGGCGCAGCGCACCGGCGTCACGCTGGAGGAATACCGCGGCTTTGAAAGCGGCGAGCATGATTTCAGCTTCACGTTTATTTTTAAATGTGCAGAGCGCTTCGGTATCGACCCCACCGACCTCATCAAGGGCACGAGCCCGCGACTTTCCACATATACCGTCACCCGCCGCGGCGAGGGCCTGCCCATCACGCGCCGTCAGGGCTTTAAGTATTTAAATCTTGCCCCGCTCTTTAAGGGCAAAACGGCAGAGCCTTTTTTTGTCACCATGCCGTATAACGAGGCGGAGCAGAAGGTTGCGATCAAGCTTTCCACCCATCAGGGGCAGGAAATGGACATCGTCATCAAGGGCAAAATGCGCGTGCAGATCGGCTCGCACATCGAAGAACTCGGCGAGGGTGATTCCATTTACTACAACAGCGGCACGCCCCACGGCATGATCGCCGTCGGCGGCGAGGAATGTACCTTATACGCCGTCGTCATGCGCCCGCAGAAGGAGAAAAAGCCCGAAAAGGACACGTTTGAGGCGCTCATCAAGGCCAAACAGGACCGTGCCGACCGCGAAACGGTCGCGAGCCCGTTCGTGCACACCGAGCTTGACGAAAACGGCATCTTAAAATCCATCGATTTCATGAACGAGGAAAAGTTTAACTTCGCGTTCGATATCGTCGATAAAATGGCGGAAAAAGAGCCGGATAAGCTTGCGATGCTCTGGGTCTCCAAGCACCACGAGGAAAAGCGCTTCACGTTTAATGATATGAAGCGCATGTCGAATAAGACGGCAAACTACTTCAAGTCCCTCGGCATTAAGCGCGGCGATAGAGTCATGCTCATCTTAAAGCGCCACTACCAGTTCTGGTTCGCCATTTTGGCGCTGCATAAACTCGGCGCCGTCGTCATCCCGGCGACGAACCTTTTAATGGAGCACGACCTCGATTACCGCTTCAAGGCTGCAGGCGTGCGCGCGCTCGTCTGCACGCCGGACGGTCAGGTCGCAGATGAAGCCCTGCGTGCCGCCAAAAATTGCGGCACCGTCGAATTTTTGATGATGGCAAACGGCGCACGCGAGGGCTGGCTCGATTTCGACGCCGAGGTTGAAAAGCAGAGCGACGTGTTTGAGCGTACAGAGGACACCGCCTGCGGCAGTGACCCCATGCTTATGTTCTTCACCTCCGGCACCACGGGCTACCCGAAGATCGCGGAGCACAACTATAAATACGCACTCGGACACTACATCACTGCCAAATACTGGCACAACGTCAACCCGGAGGGGCTGCACTTCACCATTTCGGATACCGGCTGGGGCAAGGCGCTGTGGGGCAAGCTCTACGGCCAGTGGATGTGTGAAGCGCCCATTTTTACCTATGATTTTGATAAGTTCGATGCGCACGACATCTTGCCTATGTTCAAGCAGTACAACATCACCACGTTCTGCGCGCCGCCCACTATGTACCGCTTCTTCATTAAGGAAGATCTCTCCAAATATGACCTTTCCTCCATCGAGTACAGCACCACGGCAGGCGAAGCCCTGAACCCCGAAGTCTACGAGCAATGGAAGCGCGCCACCGGCCTTTCCATTTATGAGGGCTTCGGCCAGACGGAGACCACGCTTTCCATTTACAACCCGGTCGGCTCCGTGCCGAAAAGCGGCTCCATGGGCATCCCGAGCCCGCTTTACGATGTCGACCTCATTCTGCCGGACGGCACGCCTGCGCCGGTCGGCGAAACGGGCGAGATCGTCATCCGTACCGATAAGCACACGCCCTGCGGCCTCTTCATGGGCTATTACCGCGACGAAGAGAAGACCCGCGAAGCGTGGAGCGGCGGCGTATATCACACCGGCGACACCGCATGGCGCGATGAAGACGGCTACTTCTTCTATGTCGGCAGAACAGACGATGTCATCAAGTCGTCCGGTTACCGCATCGGGCCGTTCGAGATCGAATCCGTCATCATGGAACTGCCGTATGTGCTCGAATGTGCCGTCACCAGCGCTCCGGACCCCATTCGCGGGCAGGTCGTCAAGGCGTCCATCGTGCTCACAAAGGGCACGCAGGGCACAGAAGCGCTGAAAAAAGAGATTCAGACCTACGTCAAGACGAACACCGCACCATACAAATACCCGCGTATCGTTGAGTTCCGCGACGAGCTGCCGAAGACCATCAGCGGCAAAATCCGCCGCGTAGAGCTCAAGGGCTGATTTTAAACCGAATAGACACATAAGCGCCGCTGTACGACTTTTTCCCGTATGGCGGCGTTTTTTCTATGTTTGCGTGTTCTAAATTCAAATTTTGTTCACCGTTTTTCCCCCGTATTTGCGTATAATGTTTATGAATAAATTTGTGCGTAAAGGGTGAGAGAAATGGATAAAAATTTGGAATACGAGCCGGTACGCGGCGCGCACATTTTAATGATCGTCAATCCCGTTTCCGGCCGCATCGGCGGCGAGCATACCGCCGATAAGCTTGAAGCATGGCTGAAGGAAAACGGCGCCGCCGTTGACCGCTTTGAAACGACCGAAACGGAAAACGGAAGCGGCTACACCGCAAAGCTCGCAGAAAACGACTATGCCCGCGTCGTCGTGCTCGGCGGCGACGGCACATTAAACGCCGTATTAAACGGCATGCTGCACCGCGCGCTGCGCACACCCATCACATATCTGCCCGCCGGTACCACAAACGATTTTGCCCAGACGCTCGGCATTCAAAAGCATCTTTTAGATCCCTATAAGAGCTTTACGGAAACAGAAGACCGCCTCATTGATGCCGGCAAATTCGGCGACGGCTATTTTTCCTATGTCGCGTCGTTCGGCTTATTTACAAAGTGCTCCTATGCCACGCCGCGCACCATGAAGCGCCTTTTGGGCCACTTCGCGTATGTCTTAGAGGGTATGAAGGACCTCCACGCGCTCGACGCTACGCCCCTCACCGTCACGGCAGACGGCAAGTTTTTCGAGGGCGCGTACATTTTCGGCGCGTTCAGCAACTCGCTTTCCATCGGCGGCATGCTGAAATACGATGAAAACAGCGTCGATATGAACGACGGCAAGCTCGAGATGCTTCTCATTCGCAAGCCGGAAACGCTCCCTGACCTGCACCGCCTCATTCTGGCGCTCAAAAACAACGATTTTTCGGACAAACACATCGATTTCGCCTCCGCGAGTACGTTCCGCCTGCATGCCGCAGCGGGCTTTGATTGGTCAATCGACGGCGAATACGCCGCAGGCGGCATCGATACCGTCATCCGCTGTGTCAAGGATGCCGTGTGCATCGCCGCGCCGCGTGTCGAAAACGGTTGATTTTTCCTGCAAAACGTGTATAATAGCAAAAGCGATACTGCCTGCGGACTGGAAGAAGGCCGGGCAGTAAGCCTATCCTATTCACCATATTTTCGGAATGCCTTTTTAGGTACGCGCGCTGCGCGGGAAAGGAGGTGCGGCCTGTATGGCCTCATCTTTTGAAATCAAATCCACCAGACCTTCGGTGGGTGAAACCATCGTCACCATCGTTCGGGATCACATCGATTACCGAAAACAGATCTTTAAGCTTGCGGGCTCCGACCTGCGCCGCACATACCGTGCGTCCGCACTCGGTTGGTCTTGGGCCATCATCAAGCCGCTTGTCACGATTTTCGTTTACTGGTTCGCATTTGCCATCGGCCTGCGCCGCGGCGGCGATATCGAGGGCTACCCGTTCGTGCTGTGGCTCATCAGCGGCATCGTGCCGTGGTTTTATATGAGCGAAATGCTCACGCTTGGCACCGAGTGTATTTTGCGAAACCGCTATCTCGTCACCAAGATGAAATACCCGGTCTCCACCATTCCGACGTTTACCAGCATCTCCAAATTCTCTGTGCACCTCATCTTGATGATGATCACCATCCTCATCTTCGTTATCACCGGCAACGAATTGACCATCTACCTTGTGCAGCTGCCGTTTTACATGCTGTGCAATTTCCTGTTCTTCACCGGCTGGGCTATGTTTGCCGCGCCCATCGCCGCCATCAGCACCGATTTCTCAAACCTCGTCAAATCGTTCGTTACAGCGGTGTTCTGGCTTTCCGGCGTGCTTTTCCAGGTCGATACCATGCACAAGGGCCTCGCACATAAGCTTTTGATGCTGAATCCCGTCACGTTCCTGTGCAACGGCTACCGCAACTGCTTCATTTACCACACGTGGTTCTTTGACCAGCCGAAGCGCCTTTTGTATTTCGCCGTCTGGCTCGTCGTCATTTACGCACTCGGCATCTGGAGCTACCGCCGCACCCGCAGCGAAATGGCGGACGTACTGTAAGGAGGGCAAAAGCATGAGCGAACAAAACAACATTGCCGTCCGTTTTAAAAATGTCTGCAAAACGTACAGACTGTATACAAGCAGCCGCCGTCGCCTTTTGGGGCTGTTTTTCAAAAGCGTGCCGCACAAAACAAAGCACGCCGTCGTCGATATGAACCTCACCGTCGAGCGCGGCGAAGCCGTCGCCATTTTAGGACGCAACGGCGCGGGCAAATCCACCATGCTTAAAATGATCACCGGCGTCACGTTCCCCACAAGCGGCGAAATTTACGTCAACGGCATCGTCAGCGCGCTTCTGGAGCTCACAAGCGGCTTTGACCAGGAATTTACCGGCCGCGAAAACATTTACCTCAAGGGCCGCATTTTGGGCCTTAACGATGAAGACATCGCAAAACTCGAGCCTGCCATCATTGATTTTGCGGAGCTCGAAGAATACATTGACCAGCCTGTGCGCACGTACTCCAGCGGTATGAAAGCGCGCCTCGGCTTTTCCATCTGCGTCAACATCAACCCGGAAATCCTCATCGTCGATGAGGCGCTGTCCGTTGGCGACCGCGCGTTCCGCGATAAGTGCACCAAAAAGGTGAAGGAGATCATGCAGGGCGACATCACGCTTCTGTTCGTTACCCATTCGCCGGAGATTGCCAAAGCGTTCTGCACCCGCGGTGTCGTGATGAAAAACGGAAAGATCGTGTTTGACGGTACCATCGATGAAGCCATCGACTACTACGCCACAAAATACTAAACTTCCCCTTCGATTTTAAAACCGGAAAGGAAATTTACCATGAGAAAACCCAAAAAGCTTACGGCGCTCCTGCTCGCGCTCACACTGCTTTTCGCCTGCGCCGCCTGCGGCAGCGGAAACAGCACAACAGACAGCGGCAAAACCATCTCGGGCACGCTGCCGGAGATTATGGACCGCCTGTATGACACCGTAGATGTCGATGACGAGCAGCGCGATTTTCTCAAAAACAGCGTCGGCACGGTCGAGATTCCGAAAGACCAGTCTGCGCACTACTTCGGCGTCGAAAACCTCGATTTTGAAGAAGCCGTCGCGAGCGAGCCGTTCATCAACGCCATCGCGTTTTCCATTTGCCTCATGCGTGTCAAGGACGGTACCGACATCGACGAGTTGAAAGCGGAGATCCGCCGCAGCGCGAACCCCGCCAAGTGGATCTGCGTGGATGTCAACCCGAACGACGTGCGCGTGGAAAGCGTCGGCGACCTTGTCCTGCTCATCATGGCGGACGATTCCGAAAAATACAGCGAAGCATTCTACGCCCTCGCCGAGTAAAAAGCAAAACTTGACGAAAACGCCAAAAATCGCTATGATGAATATAAACGCGGCGTGATGCCGTGTGACGAAAGGAAGTTATATCATGCTGAAGAAAATCGATACAAAGAAAGCCCCCGCAGCCATCGGCCCGTATTCGCAGGCCATCGTTTGCGGCAATATGCTCTTCACCTCCGGTCAGATTCCGATCGACCCCGCAACGGGCGACATCCACGGTGCAGACATCACCGAGCAGGCAGAGCAGGTCATGAAGAACCTCGCCGCCGTCCTCAAAGAAGCCGGTACCACGTTTGAAAACGCCGTGAAGACCACCTGCTTCCTCGCCGATATGGGCGATTTCGCCGCGTTCAACGCCGTCTACGGCAAGTATTTCACCGAAAAGCCGGCACGCTCCTGCGTTGCCGTCAAGACCCTGCCGAAGAACGTCCTCGTCGAAGTGGAAGTCATCGCAGCGCTTTAATTTCCGCAAACAAAAAGGCATACGGTAAGCGAAAAACGCTTTGCCGTATGCCTTTTGGCATATAAAAAGCGCCGTACGGGTTCCCGTACAGCGCCGAAAAATCACTTTTTCTTGCTCGTTTTAAACTTCGGGAACAGCGGCTTTTTACCCTGTTCCTTTTTCTTTGCCGCGCGTTCCAAAACGGGGGCGCACAGCGGGCGGCCCTTAGAATACCCCGACGCGTAGTGAGAGTTTTCCAGATATGGGTATTTGCCCGGTTCTAAATCAGTGTTTGAAAGCCCGCGCGCCGCAAGGCGGTTCGTTGTCACGCGGCGCATCACCGTGTATAGAACCGCTGCAATCGGTGTGCCGAGAATAATGCCCAAAATGCCAAACAAATTGCTGAAGATCGTCACGGCGGTCATCACCCACACGCCCGGCAGACCAATGGTCGAGCCCACGACCTTCGGGTAAATGAGGTTGCCCTCAAACTGCTGAAGGCAGATGAAGAAGATGACGAACCATACAGCGTCCATGGGGTTTACGATCAGCAGCAAAAACGCGCCGATGCCGCAGCCGATGTACGCGCCGAGAATCGGTATCAACGCAGTGATCGTCACAATGCACGAGATGAGCAGCGCGTAGTCAAACCCGATAAGCGACATGCAGATGAAGCACAGGCAGCCTAAAATGACACACTCCGTCAGCTGGCCGCGCACAAAGGAAGAAAACACGTTGTTCGAGGTTACCGCAATATCTGCCAGCGTTGCCACCACCTTTTTCGGCAGCAGGGAATAGGAGACACGCTTTAAGGAAAGCAGCAGGCTCTCCTTGCTCGTCAGGAAGTACGCGGAGAAGATAACGGAGAGCACAAACGTGAAAATGCCGCTCGCCACATTCACGGTCACGTTCACAAGCGAGCTGAAAAAGTTCGTCGTAAACTCCGTTGCGCCCGATAAAATCGAAGACCAGTTGAAGTTATTCAACGAATCCACCATTGTGGAAAAATCGAGGTCAAACTGCTTGGAAAGCTCGTCAGCCCATTTGGCAATCTGGTCTACATACACCGGAATATTCACGCGTGCCGTCTCGCCGATGAGTTCCAAAGACTTGAAAATCTCCGGCACAACATACAGCGTGATGGCGAGGAGGATGAGCACGATCACCGCATAGGAAAGCGCCACGCATACCGGGCGCTTCAGCTTTTTCCACACCTTGTTGTCACTGCGTGTGAGTCTTCCGAACACCGTGTTCTCAAACAGATTCAAAAACACATTTAAAATGTACGCGATAAAAAGGCCCAGAATAAACGAGCTCACCGCGTTAAAGAGCACGCCGCCCACCTTCGAGACCGCATCGAACTTGAACAGTACGAAAATCAGCCCCACCGCAAAGGCGGCAATGGCAATGCCGGGCTTTACATAGTCCCACGGGGTGTATTCCCGCATCGGTTTCTTTTCTGCAGAATGGTTTTCTTTTTCCACAATGACCCTCCGGTTTCCAATACACGTTAAGGCGATACCGCAGGCTTCGCCCTAAAAATGACCCGCCGCACACGGAAATGCGCGCGGCGGGTGCTCAGAGTTTTTTATTTAAGAATTAAAATCAAAACGTCGCCTTTGCGCCGGTCTCAAATGCCTTGTAAGCGCCGTCCATCAAACGGGTCAGCATCACAGCCTCGTCAATCGTGAACGGAGACGGCTTGCCGTTTACAACAGCATCGATCCACTGGTCGATCGGCAGCGGCTCCTTTTCCGGCAGCTCAAGGTCTACCCACTTGCCTTCGGTCGCCTTGCCGCCCCACTGTACGCTGTCGCCGTGTACCATCACAGCGCCGTCCGTGCCGCTCACTTCCAGCGTGTACGGGTTGCACTCGGAGACAAAGCCGGTCTCGGAAACGCCGATCTTGCCGTCTGCAAACTCGATGACGGAGACCGCATTGTCCTCAACGCCGCGGTTCGTCACCTGCGTGAACGTGGAGGTAATGGATTTCGGCTCTCCCAGCAGCCAGTAAAGCGTGTACATCGGGTGTGAGCCAAGGTCTATCATTGCGCCGCCGCCGCACTGTGCTTTATCGTAGAAATGCGGGGGAAGCCAGTTTGCGGAGCTGCCGTTGTGTACGTTGCGCACGCGTGCGTAGGTCACACGGCCCAGCTTGCCGCTGTCCATCAAAGCTTTTACCGCGCGCAGCGTCGGGAACGTGCGGTGCGGATAAGAGATCGTAAATACCTTGCCGGAAGCCTTCACAGCCTCGGCGACCTTCTCTGCGTCCTTGGGGTCGATGGTGAGCACCTTCTCGGTGAAGATGTTCTTCTTCGCCGCCGTCACCTTCATCATGATCTCCGGGTGGTCGCAGGTCGCAGTGCAGATGACCACGCTGTCAATGCTCTCGTCGCCAAGTACAGCGTCGAGGTCTGCGTTGAACGGCAGGTTCATTTCATCGGCGAACTTCTTGCCGCGCTCTGCGTCGTTGTCCCAAACGACGGCGACTTCCGCATTCGGGTTGTTCAGTACACCCGTGGTGTACTCTTTGGTGTGGACGTGCCAGGTGCCTAAAATTGCAACTTTCATAGTTTTCAAACTCCTTGCTCTAATCAGGTCTTTTGTTTAAACTGCTTGTGGCAGCGCTGGCAGGTGACAAGAATTTTACCGCGTCCGCGCGGTGCGCGCAGCTGCTGGCGACAGCCCGGACAGCGGAAGTATTTGTACTGCTTGCGCTCGCGAAAAGCCGTTTTCTTAATTCTAAACCATTTTTGCACCGGTGTCCATACCTTTAAGAAAGAATAGTATTCTTTTTGCCGCGCAGGGATGTTGCGCGAGAACATACGGAACAGCGCATAGATATAAAGCGCGTAAGAAATAATTGCGAGCGGCCAGAACCAGAAAATGCGCGAAAGGAACATCACGATGATACCGAGGATCATCAAAACAAGGTTCAGTTCGTCCGTGCCGTACCGGCCGTACATAAATCTTCTCAATTTTTCAAGAAACAAATAAAAACACTTCCTTAGAAATGAGGGTATAGAGATAAGGTTAAAAATAAAATTTCACAGTTAAAAGTATAATGCGAGGAAAACTTTTTTTCAAGAAAACCGAGACTTCTTTCACACTAAGTTTACACTTTGTTCTTAGGGTAACACTAAGGTAACAAATTGTGCATAAATCTCTGCGGTTTCAGAAGCAGAACATCACAGGACACAAGCGGACATCTTTTTCAAAACGCGCTTTTTCCGGTATTTACCGCTTGACAAATCAGAACGCATGTTCTATAATAAAAGCATAGAGAACGCATGTTCGCAATGCGTCAAAAGGAGGCAAAAGCCGTGGATCGGGTCATTCTGCACATCGATATGAATAACTTTTATGCCTCTGTGGAGACGCTTTATGACCCGTCGCTGAAAGATATTCCCATGGCGGTCGGCGGCGATAAAGAGCGTCGCCACGGCATCGTCCTCGCGAAAAATATGCTCGCGAAGGCCAAAGGCGTCAAAACGGCGGAAGCCCTGTGGGAAGCGGAACGCAAATGCCCCGGCATCAAGTTCGTCCCGCCGCATTTTGAGCGCTACGCAAAGTATTCGCGCCTTGCAAAGGAGATCTACATGCAGTACACCGACATGGTGGAAAGCTTCGGCTTAGACGAGTGCTGGCTCGACGTGACCGGCAGCCGCCGCTTGTTCGGCAGCGGCCGCGAGATCGCGGAGGAAATTCGCGCGCGCGTCAAAGATGAGCTCGGGCTCACGGTGTCAATCGGCGTGTCGTTCAACAAAATTTTCGCAAAGCTCGGCAGCGACTATAAAAAGCCGGATGCCGTAACGGAGTTCACGCGCGAGAATTTTAAAGAGCTCGTGTGGCCGCTTCCGGCGGCAGACCTGCTGTTCGTCGGAAAATCGACGCAGGAAGCGCTCAGAAAATACGGCATCTACACCATCGGCGACGCCGCAAAGGCCGACCGAAAGCTGTTAAAAAGGCTATTCGGCAAGGCGGGCGAGCAATTAAGTATGTACGCAAACGGCGAAGACAGGTCGCCCGTGCGCCGTGTGAACGAGCACGAGGAGGTCAAAAGCATCGGTAACAGCACCACCGCCGTGCACGACCTAAAAGACGACGGCGAAATTCGCGCAGAGCTCTACATGCTCTCCGAAAGCGTCGCACAAAGATTGCGCGAAAAGGGCCTTTGCGGCTACAACGTGCAGCTTTCCGTGCGCAAATATAACCTCGAGACCTACCAGCGCCAAAAGATGCTGGACACCGCCGTGGCGGATTCCAAAAGCATTTTCGACGCCGCCTACGGTCTTTTCCGCGCCCACCACACGGGCGAATCCATCCGCAGCATCGGCGTGCGCGTGTCGTCGCTCGTGCCGCTCGGCATGTCGCAGTGCTCGCTGTTTGAAGATGCCGCACGCGGGCAAAAGGCCCAAAAGCTCGAAACGACGGTCGATTTTCTGCGCTGTAAATACGGTGGCGACATCATTGATCGCGGCATCAAGGTGATGCACAAAGACCTCTTTCAGTCCGCCGCGGAAAACCGCCGCACACACGTCGAAAACCCGTTCAAGGGCGTCGCGCTTTAAGATAAGGAGAACAGCATGAACACACAAATGGACACCATGGAAAAGCTGCGCATTTTAACGGATGCCGCAAAATATGACGCGGCGTGCACCTCAAGCGGCGTAAACCGCGCAGGCGTAAAGGGGCAGCTCGGCTCTGCCGCCGCGTGCGGTATCTGCCACAGCTTTGCAAGTGACGGCCGGTGCATCTCCCTTTTAAAGGTACTAATGACGAACATATGTGCTTATGACTGCACGTATTGCCTCAACCGCCGCTCAAACGACACGCCCCGCGCGACGTTTCGCCCGCAGGAGCTGGCGGATCTGACCATCAGCTTTTACCGTCGCAATTATATTGAAGGGCTGTTTTTAAGCTCCGCCGTGTTCGGCTCGCCGGACATCACCTGCGAAAGAATGCTCGAAACATTGCATATTCTGCGTAACGAGTATCACTTCAACGGTTACATTCACGTCAAAGCCATTCCCGGCGCGGACGAGACACTTTTGCAGCAGCTCGGCCTGCTTGCCGACCGTATGAGCGTCAATATCGAGCTGCCGTCAAACGACAGTCTAAAGCGCCTTGCACCGCAGAAATCGAAGGAGAATATTCTGCTGCCTATGTCGCGCATTCGCGACGGCATCAAGGAAAACGCGCACGATCTCATACGGTATAAAAGTGCGCCGCGCTTCGTACCGGGTGGGCAGTCAACGCAAATGATCATCGGCGCAACGCCGGAAAACGACCGACGTATTTTGCAGCTGAGCGAAGGACTTTACCGCAAGTATTCTTTAAAACGCGTGTTTTACTCTGCGTATATACCGGTTGTGCAGGACAGAAATCTGCCCGCGCTCGACACCGCGCCGCCGCTTCTGCGCGAGCACAGGCTCTATCAGGCTGATTGGCTTTTGCGGTTTTACGGCTTCACGGCGGACGAATTATTGAGCGAAAAAACGCCCGACCTCGACCCTATGTTAGATCCGAAGTGCAGTTGGGCGGTGCGCCACCCGGAGGAATTCCCCGTGGAGGTGAACCGCGCGCCGTATGAGAAATTATTGCGCGTGCCGGGCATCGGTGTGGTGAGTGCAAAGCGCATCATCCGCGCCAGACGGCAAGCAAAGCTCGACCACGAAGGGCTGAAAAAGCTCGGTGTCGTCTTAAAGCGTGCTTCGTATTTTATCACCTGCAACGGCAAAATGCAGTGCCGTTTGCGCACGGACGAACCGGCGGTTTTGGCGGGCATTCTGCGCGACCGCGGGCTGCCGCAAGGCGGCATACAGCCCGAAATTCCCGAGCAGCTTTCATTATTCAACCCCACAAAGGAGGACGCGGTAAAATGTCTGACCGGACAACTGTAATGTATTACTACGACGGCACATATAACGGCTTTCTTTCCTGTGTGTTCGAGAGCTTTGCGGAAAAAGAAACGCCTGCCGCGATTTTGCCCGTTGATGAAGCCGACCAGACGTGTTTATTCGGCGCGAAGTATATCGAGACTGACCTGCGCCGTGCCGAGCGTGTGCGCGTGTCGATTCCGAAGAAAATGGGCATGGAGGCGCAGGATCTTTTGGAGCGCGCGTTTTTTACCTGTATGCCCGAAAAGGAACTGCGTATGCTGGAATTCATGCGGTTGGGGTACAAGGTCGGGCGCGGCGTGTGCGGGCGATTGACCGAGCCTGCCGTCGATAAGATCACGAAAGCGGTGCAGTTCCTTGAGCGGGAAGCGCACTTGTACCTCGGTTTTCTGCGCTTTGCGGAGTACGGCGACGTTCTTATCGCGCAGATTGAGCCGAAAAACAGCGTTTTACCCGTTATCGCGCCGCATTTTATCAACCGTTTTTCCGGTGAAGATTTCATGATCTTCGACCGCACGCATAAGCTTGCTTTATTATATAAAGACGGCGCGACGGAATTTTTGCAGGCGGAGCACATCGAGCTGCCGCCGGAATCGCCGGAGGAGGAGAAATTCCGCGCCATGTGGCGCACGTTCTACGACACCGTGGGCATTGAGGGCAGACGGAACGACCTGTGCCGCCGCACCCACATGCCAAAGCGCTACTGGAACCGTATGACGGAGATGCGGGATAAGGTTTGAGATAAAATGAGAATGAAAAAAGGACGGCTTCCGGGGAAGCTGTCCTTTTGAAGTTTTACTAAAATTACGTTCGCGGGGTTTGGCAGACGATGTCCACAAAAAGGCGGCCGTCGGGGAGAAAGCTGACGCCGAGTGTCGCGTCGCAATTTTCGGACACCGACCAGTATTCGTTGTAGACCTCGCCGGAACCGACGGCGTCGGTGCTCAGGCGGTCGAGGTGCGTAGAGATGCGGTTTTCAAGGCCGGGGTAGGTGGTCGGCTCGCCGTACTGTGCGGTGAGGGTGTTGAGGAGCTTTTCGGGCAGCTTGCAGTCCGCATCGGTCGGGTTTTCGACGAATAGGACCCTGCGGTAGCCGTAAAGCGTATCGGTGTGGAGATCGAAAAGCAGGTAGACCGAAAAATCACGGTTTTCGAGCGTTTCGGTCCGGTCTAAAACGTAGGCGTTGGCATAAAGGTCGTCTTCTTTGTAGGTGAGGTTTTCCGTATCGAGTGCTGCGAGCACTTCATCCTTCGTTTCGCCGAACATGGCGGGATAATCGAGTGATTTTGCGCCTTTTCCCGCCGAACAGGCGGTGAATCCGAGCAGAAGCAGGAGCAACAGAAAAACGGGGAATGCGCGGTTTGCGGCATAGTACGCAAAATGAGAAAGCGAGCGTTTTTTCATGGTATGACCTCCTGTTCAGGACGATGTTTTTTATCTTGAATATAGGAAAAGTGCGGAGAAAGATCAATTGGCAAAGAAGATAAAAACGAGGGGCGTTTGTTGGGTGAAAGGACGGGCTGCGGTGAACGTGCGTCAATCCCCAATCGTAATAAACTGCGTATGCTCCGGCAGGTTTTGAACTTCGGTTTTCAAAAATGCCGGTCTTAAATCAATATACGGCAGCTCTTCAAACGGGAACCACGCGAAGTGGACGCTCGGTTCATTCGGGCTGTCGAAACGGTCGCCGCGGGTGATGAGATCGGTGCCGGAAGCGTCTACGGTGAAGTAGGTGCAAAGCTCGTGGTAACGCTGCTTTTTACCTATCGGGGTGAAGAAGCTTTGGGCAATCCACACGGCGCGCTCCGGCGCGACGGTGACACCCAGCTCTTCTTTTAACTCGCGCGTGAGGGCGTCCTCGGCCTTTTCACGCATGGTGACGCGGCCGCCGGGGAGATAGTAGTGCTCTGTGCTGTCGTCTTTTGTGACGAGCAGCTTGCCGTTCTGTACGATGATGGCGGCGGTGCGGAAGTTGAACACGCCTTTATCCGTGGAGAATGAGATGTTCGGGTTATACGAGGCAAATTCCTTTGCGAGCCTTACGGCGAGCGCGACGATGTTCTCGTTCGCGCGGGATTTATCAAATGTGCGGCAGCTTTCGCGCATGCGGCGCAGACGCTCTTTATGCTCGATGAGTGAGGACACGACAGCGGAGAAATTCTCCTTTGTGACGCGCACGCCCATATCGTGCGTTTGCAGGAAGTTGGCGTTATCTTCCTCCTGACCGGGAATGGCGTCGAACACGGCGAGCGGCAGGTTGCATGCGAGCGCTTCCGAGACGGTGAGGCCGCCCGGCTTTGTGATGATGAGGTCGGATGCGTGCATAAAGCGCTCTACTTCCGTTGTGAACTGGATAAGCTTTGTCTTTTTCGACGAGTTCGGAATTTCGCTTTCAAAGAGCTTATAGAGCTTTTTGTTATTGCCCGTGATGATGATGATCTGTAAATCGAGCGGGGAGGAGCACAGGCCGCGGTAGAGGTCTACAATGTTGGAGACGCCCATGCTGCCGGCCATGAAGAGCACGGTGGGCACTTCCGGCTCGAGGTCCATTTCGGTGAGGAGCTTCGCCTGGTCTTCCTTGTCGAAGAAGACGTCGTGCACCGGGATGCCGTAGGGGTAGATATGCTCTTTCGGAATGCCGAGACGGCGCAGGTCGTTCACCATGTCGTCACAGGCAACGACGTAGGCGTCGACATTCGGGGCAATCCACGCCTTGTGCACGCCGTAGTCTGTCATGAGGCAGATAAGCGGGCAGGTGATACGGCGGCGCTCCTTTAAACCGGAGATCATCTCTGTTGCGAACGGGTGCACGCTGATGATGACGTCCGGCGCGACCTCCGCTAAACGCGGATAAAGCTGGAGCGCCAGAAGCTCCGTTGTGCGGGGGACGAAATCCGCAAGGGGATTATCTTTATTTGTCGTTTTGTAGAGGCGGCCGAAGAGAGACGGGGTCTTCTTTGCCATAAAGAGGTAGCTGTCGCAAATGGTTTTGTCGAGCAGCTTGCCGATGCTTTTTAAGAAGTCCATTTGAATGACTTCGTGGGTGGTGGTTTCGCGTATGTATTTTTCAAGTGCCGCAGCCGCGCGCAGGTGGCCGCCGCCGGTAGCACAGGTGAGAATCAAAATGCGCATGATACCGCTCCTTTTCAATAGCCTTTTCATCGGGTGTGTCTGAAAAATCAAAACTTATTTTCAGATACCCCCTGTCCTTTGCTCCAGTTTATCACATTTTTTTGTGAATTTCCATATATTGTGCGGAAATTAAGAAATCAAATCCGAAAAAAGAGTGAAATTTGCGGAAAATTTGCATTTTTCTGGAGACTTTTTTGCGGCTTTGCGGTATACTTAAAGCAAGCGGAGAACCTACATGCGTTCAAAAACTTTTAAGACATATTTAAACGTATGTCTTTACAAGAAAAGATGCGGCAGGTATAATATTCTCAGCCGGTATTTTGCCGGCGAAAAGGAGAGAATATCTGCAAAACGTAAGTCGGTACGATACAGAAAAGCGGCTGTGAGAAGCTGCCGGGATTTTCAGAAAGGCGATCTCATGTATAGACATAAAACGAAAAAATATCGCGCGGCGGCGGTCGGCGCAGTTTTGGCGGCTGTCTTGATGCTGGGCTTTGCGGGCTGCGATAAGCTGCCGACGTCTTCCGACTCTGCGGCGACGGCGGCGCCGACACCTACCCCGGAGCCGGAAGACCTGACCGTGTTTGCGGAAGGTACCACGATGGACGGCATCGACATTTCCGGCATGAAGCTCGCGGAAGCCGAAAAGGTGTGCAGAGCAGCGGCGTTAAAGCCGTATGCGAATATTAACGTTACGGTGAAAAGCGGCGATACCGAAATGACCGCCAAGGGCAGCGAGCTGACCGTTGTGGATACGCTGGATATTACGCTGACGCGGCTTTTGAAATCGAGAAAAGCGGGCGACTACGAAATGACGTACTGCCTGACGCTCAAGAATTTTGAAAATGAATTAAAGCAAAGACTCGGCGATTTCGTCGTGCAGGCTAAGGACGCGACCGTGGGCTCTTATGACTTTGACGCGGGCGACTTTATGTTTGAGGACGCCGTGAACGGCAAAAAGCTGGACGTTTACGGAACGCTTGCCGCCGTGAAGGCGCAGTTCCTTAAGAAGACGAGCGGCGAAGTAGAGGCTGCTTTGCAGGAGACCGCGGCGAAAGTGACCGTGGACGACCTGAGAAAAGATTTCGGCATGATCTCCTCGTTTGAGACGGTCTCGACGAATACGGAAAACGGCAACCACAACATGGGTCTGGCGCTTTCCCGCGTGAACGGCACGGTTTTGAACCCGGGCGACACATTCTCTTATGAAAACATCGTGGGCGATTCCACAAACGCTTCCACGGGCTTTTTGCCGGCGGGCGGCCTTTCCGGCGGCGCGCTGGTGCAGATGTACGGCGGCGGCATTTGTCAGGCTTCTTCAACGATCTACGGCGCTGCGCTGCGTGCGGGCATGACAATCACGCTGCGCGACTGCCATTCTTCACCGTCTACGTACGTGCCGATCGGTCTGGACGCGACGGTGAGTTACGGCGAGATCGACTTCCAGTTCCGCAATGATCTTGACACCCCGGTGTACATTATGAGTTGGATGGACGGTGTGACGCTGCATGTGCAGTTCTACGGCAAGCACCCGAAAGAGTGGGACACGATCAATGTGTATTCCCAGACAACGAGCGAGATCCCGCCGCTGAGCACTGTGAAATACGTGGTGGACCAGAACCTTAAAAAGGGCGAAAAGGTGCTTTCCACAAGCGGCAACTGGGGCTATGAGGCGAGCGCTTGGCGCGATTTTGTGAAGGACGGAGAGGTCATCCGCACCGAGACGCTGCCTTCCTCCTACTACGGCCCAAGCGGCACCATTTACCGCATCGGCCCGGGCACGGAGACGTCTTCCCCGAGCCCGACACCTACGGCAACCCCAACGGCAGTGCCCACTGCGACCCCTGCGCCGACGGCTGCCCCGACTGCGGCGCCTACGCCGGAGCCGACCCCTGCGCCGACCGCAGAACCGACGGCGGCCCCCACAGAGGAGCCCACACCGGAGCCTGTGACGGCGGCCGAAACCGGCGAATGAGAATAAAAACAGTTTCCCCCTGCTCTTTTTTCGGCAGGGGGAATTTGTGCAAGTGAATATAATTGTGTCACCTCCGGTGACACTTGAGAGGAGCTTATTTGTGAGCATAAAAATAGACGGAATGGTGCGCGTGGCGGCGGCTACACCGCACGTGAAGGTGGCGGACTGCCCGTACAACAAAAACGAGATGGCGAAGATGATCCGCGAGGCGGCCGCAAACGGCGCTTCGGTTATCGCGTTCCCGGAGCTTGCGATGACGGGCTACACCTGCGGCGACCTGTTTAAGGACAGAAAGCTGATGGAAAGCGCGAAGGCGTGCCTGTTTGACCTCATCGAAGAGACGGAAGACCTCGATATTCTGTGCGCGGTGGGTATGCCGATCCCGTCCGGCGGGGCGCTGTATAACTGCGCGGCGGTGTTCAGTCGCGGCGTTTTGCTGGGCCTGCCGGCAAAGCAGCATATTCCGAATTACTCCGAATTTTACGAGCTGCGCCATTTTTCCCCCGCGCCGGAAAGCGGCATGCTGCGCTATGCGGGCGACTGGTACGGCTGCCGTGACGTGGTGTTTGAGCTTGCGCCGGACGTGACCGTGGGCGTGGAGATCTGCGAGGATGTTTGGGTGGCAGACCCGCCGAGCGTGACGCTTGCAAAGGGCGGCGCGACCGTTTTATTAAATCTTTCGTGCAGCGATGAAATTATCGGTAAGGCGCAGTACCGCCGCGACATGCTGCGCATGCACTCCGGTCGTCTGCTTGCAGCGTATGTGTACGCGGACAGCGGCTTTGGCGAAAGCACGACGGACATGATCTTTGCGGGACACAATTTGATTTGCGAAAACGGCTCGTTACTGAACGAGAGCGATTTGTTTACGAACGGCATCACCTACGGCGACATCGACGTGGAGCGCCTTGTGCAGGAGCGCCGCCGCATGAATACGTGGCAGGACGAGCCTGTGTGCGACATCATCGACGCTTCGATGGACCTGCCCGAGTTTGAGACGACGCGCACGGCGTACCCGTACCCGTTTGTGCCGAAGGACGACGCCGACCTTTCCGCACGCTGCGAGACGATCCTCAAAATGCAGGCGACGGGTCTCGCGACGAGACTGAAGCACATCGGCTGCAAAACGGCGGTCATTGGGCTTTCGGGCGGTCTCGATTCCACGTTGGCGTTGCTTGTGACGGCGAACGCGTTTGATATGCTCGGCCTGCCGCGCACGGGCATCCGCACGGTATCGATGCCATGCTTCGGCACGACGGCGCGCACGAAGAGCAACGCGCAGTGCCTTGCGGAAGAGCTCAAGGTGCATTTTGACGAAATTCCGATTGCGAAGGCGGTGGAGCAGCACTTTAAGGACATTCAGCACGATCCCGAGGTGTTGGACGTGACGTATGAAAATTCGCAGGCGCGCGAGCGCACACAGCTTTTGATGGACATTGCGAATCAGCACGGCGGCATTGTCATCGGCACGGGCGACCTTTCCGAGCTTGCGCTCGGCTGGGCGACGTACAACGGCGACCACATGTCGATGTATGCGGTGAATGCGTCTATCCCGAAGACACTGGTGCGCCACCTCGTGCGTTATGAGGCGATGCACGGCAACGACGAGCTGCGCCGCGTTTTACTTGATATTTTGGACACGCCGGTCAGCCCGGAATTATTGCCGCCGAAGGACGGCGAAATTTCACAGAAGACGGAAGACCTTGTGGGGCCGTATGAACTGCATGATTACTATTTGTATTATATGTTGCGCTTTGGGTTTACGCCACGTAAAATTTATGCGATGGCGCTGCGCTCGTTTGCGGGGCAGTATGACGCGGTGACCATTAAAAAGTGGCTGAAAACGTTCTACCGCCGCTTCTTCCAGCAGCAGTTTAAGCGCTCCTGCCTGCCGGACGGCCCGAAGGTGGGCTCTGTGACGCTTTCGCCGCGCGGCGATTTCCGTATGCCGAGCGACGCGTGCAATACGGTGTGGAGAGAGGAGATCGAGACACTGTGAACATTTTAGTTGCGATGGAAACGAAGCCCTATCAGCGCGTGTGGCTCGAAGAAGCCGCGCCGGGGGAGACGTTTATTTATAAAGAGGGCAAGGCAGAGCGCGAGGACGTGCAGAACGCGGATATAATCCTCGGCAATGTGAGCCCGAAGCTCATCTCGACCGGCGATAAACTTAAATGGTTGCAGACGAACAGCGCGGGTGTGGACGGGTATATCCACGGCTGTCTGCCGAAGGAGACCGTTTTGACAAATGCAACGGGCGCGTATGGCCTTGCGATTTCGGAATACATGGTCGCGGTGTGGCTTGAACTTTTAAAAAAGCTGCATTTGTACCGCGATGTGCAGCGCACGGGCAAGTGGTGCGACCTCGGGCAGGTGCGCTCGGCGTGGAACTCGACGGTGTTGGTGCTCGGCCTCGGCGACATCGGTGGGGAATTTGCGAAGCGTGCGAAAGCGCTGGGCGCAAGGGTGATCGGCGTGCGCCGCACGGGTACGGATAAGCCCGATTTTGTGGACGAGCTTATCCACACCGATAAGCTTGACGAATATTTGCCACAGGCGGACTGCGTGGCCATCACGCTGCCGGGTACGACGGCGACAAAGGGCATGTTTGACGCAGAGCGCATGGCGAAGATGAAGGACGGCGCGATTTTATTAAATGTCGGCCGTGGGATGATCGTCGACACAGATGCGCTGTGCGCGGCGCTGAAAAGCGGGAAGCTGGCGGGCGCGGGCGTGGACGTGACCGACCCGGAGCCGCTGCCCGCAGATCACCCGCTGTGGAAGATGGAAAACGCGGTCATCACACCGCATATCTCCGGCGGATACCATTTGCAGGAGACGCACGACCGCATTGTGCGTATTATGGCGGAGAATTTAAAGCGTTTTCTGGCGGGTGAGCCGCTTAGAAATGTGGTCGATTTTTCGACCGGCTACCGAAAACTGTAAGGGATAATGATGGATACGACACAAGAAATTTATTTGGACAACAGCGCGACGACGCGCGTTTCAAAAGAGGCGGCGGAAAAGGCGCTTTACATGATGACGGAATGCTACGGCAACCCCTCTTCGCTGCACAGCAAGGGCTTTGCGGCGGAAAAGGAGATGACTGCGGCGCGGGAGATCATTGCCGAGAGACTTTCGGCGCAGCCGGGGGAGATTTTTTTCACGTCCGGCGGCACAGAGAGCGACAACATTGCGATTTTGGGTGCGGCGCACGCGAAAAAGCGCGCGGGCAACAAGATTGTGACGACGGCGATCGAGCATCCGGCGGTGCTCAATACGATGGCACAGCTTGAAAAAGAGGGCTTTGAGGTTGTGTATGTGCAGCCGGAGGCGGACGGAAATATTCCGAAAGAGAAATTTGACGCGGCCATTGATGCGAAGACGATTTTGGTCAGCGTGATGGCGGTGAATAACGAAACAGGCGTTTTGTTGCCGCTGAAAGACATTGTAGGCATGATCAAGAGGAAAAAGGCCCCGGCGCTGTTTCACACGGACGCGGTGCAGGGCTTCTGCAAAATTCTGCTCCAGCCGAAAAAGCTCGGTGTTGACCTCATCAGTGTTTCGGGCCACAAGGTACATGCGCCGAAGGGCGTGGGTGCGCTGTACGTGAAAAGCGGCGTACGCATTTTGCCGCACAGCTTCGGCGGCGGGCAAGAGAAAAATCTGCGCCCCGGCACCGAGGGCGTGCCGCAAATTTGTGCGTTCGGCGAAGCGGTGAAGCACATGATGACGGAAAAAGAGGCGCTCACACACGTAAAAGCGGTGCAGGCGCATTTGATTGAACGGCTGAAAGCGATGCCGGAGGTTGTTTTGAACTCGCCCGAAAACGCGCTGCCGTATATTGTGAATCTTTCGGCAGGGCGCGTGCGTGCGGAGACGATGCTGCACTTTTTGGCGGAGCGAAACATTTTTGTTTCAAGCGGTTCCGCGTGCGGCAAGGCAAAACCGAGCCACGTTCTGAGCGCGATGCAGCTGCCGAAGGAGCGCGTTGAAACATCGCTGCGCATAAGCCTTTCGGCGGAAAACACAGCAGAAGAAATGGACGCGTTTGCGGACGCCTTGAAAGAGGGCCTCCAAACGCTTTCGCACGCGTAAGCGTGAGTTTATAGATGGAAAGGAATTTTGTCATGCAGGAAGTGATTCTGGTCAAACTCGGCGAGATCGTCTTAAAGGGATTGAATCGCCGCACGTTTGAAGACCGGCTGTTAAAGAACATTCGCCGCCGCATTGCGCGCGCGGGCAACTTTGAGGTGTACTCCATGCAGTCCACCATTTACATTGAACCGAAGGACGAGGACGCGGACATTGACGAGGCCGAGGAGCGCATCTCGAAGATTTTCGGCGTCATCGGCTATGCGCGCGCTTGCGTGTGTGAAAAGGATATGGACGCCATTACAAAAATGGCGCCGGAATACCTCAATGACACACTTGCGGGCTTTAAGACGTTCAAGGTGGAATCGAAGCGTGCGGACAAGAAGTTCCCGCTCGGCTCCATGGAAGTCTCCCGCGAGGTGGGCGCGGCGCTGCTGCGTGCGAACCCACACATTTCCGTAGACGTGCATAACCCGGAGATCACGGTGCGCGTGGAAATTCGAGAGAAAGCGGCGTATATCCACGGCGAGACGAAGCCCGGTGCGGGCGGCATTCCGGTGGGCACGGGCGGCAAGGCGGCCATTCTCATCAGCGGCGGCCTCGACAGCCCGGTGGCGGCGTGGATGATGGCAAAGCGCGGCGTGGAGCTGACGGCCATTCACTTTGCGAGCCCGCCGTACACGAGTGAGCGTGCACATGAAAAGGTGGTGGCGCTGCTGAAGAAGGTCGGCGAATACGCGGGCAGAATGGACATGATTACCGTGCCGTTCACCGAAATTCAGGAGCAAATTCGAGACAACTGCCCGGAGGAGCTTGCGACCGTGATTATGCGCCGCTTTATGATGCGTGCCGCCGAGCGCATTGCACGCGAGCGCGAATGCAGCGCACTCATCACAGGTGAGAGTCTTGGGCAGGTGGCAAGCCAGACCATTCAGGCCATCGCCTGCACGGACGCCGCGGCGAATATGCCGGTTTTCCGTCCACTTATCGGCAGCGACAAGTCGGAAATCGTGACGCTTGCGCACCGCATTGACACGTATGATATTTCCATTGAGCCGTATGAGGACTGCTGCACGGTGTTTACACCGAAGCACCCGCGCACCCGCCCCACTTTAAACGTGGTGGAGGCTGCGGAACAGAAGCTTGATGTGGAACAGCTTTTGAAAAATTGCCTTGAAAAGACGGAGATCCGTCATCTGTAAGAAAGGGGAATTTTACCATGCAGGCAGAAGTATTATCGGTAGGTACAGAGCTTTTGCTCGGCCAGACCGTGAACACGGACACAACAATCGTTGCAAAGGCGCTTTCGGCGCTCGGCATTGACCTGCTCTACGCCGCCGTAGTCGGCGACAACGTGGGCAGACTGGAAAAGGCTGTTTACGACGCGCTCGACAGAAGCGATATTCTCATCACGACGGGCGGCCTTGGGCCGACGGGCGACGACCTGACGAAAGAGACCGTGGCTGCGGCTGCGGGCAAGAAGCTCGTTTTGCACGAGCAGAGCTACCAGCATTTGCTCGATTACTTTGCAAACGGCGGCATGACCGAAAACCAGATGAAGCAGGCGATGCTGCCGGAGGGCTGCACCGCGCTGAAAAACGACAACGGCACTGCGCCCGGCTGCGCGTTCCGGACGGACAAGGGCAAGATCGTCATCATGCTGCCCGGCCCGCCTTCGGAATTGACCCCGATGCTGCACAACTATGCCGTGCCGTACCTTGAGAAATTCCAGAGCGCGGTCATCGCTTCGCACAGCGTGCATGTGTACGGCAGAGGCGAAGCGCCGGTGGCACAGATGATCGAAGACCTGATGGAGCAGAGCAACCCGACCGTGGCGCCGTATGCCAAGGAAGGCGAGATGTTCGTGCGCGTGACGGCGAAGGCCGCAACGAAAGAAGAAGCGGACGCGATGTGCGTGCCGGTGGTGGAAGAATTGAAGAAGCGCATCGGCAACTTCGTGTACGGTGTGGACGTGGAGACGCTGGAGGAGCTTGTGGTCAGTGAGCTTAAAAAGGCGGGCAAGAAGCTTGCGACGGCGGAATCCTGCACGGGCGGTATGCTTGCAAAGCGCATTACGGATATTCCGGGTTCCTCCGCCGTGTTTGAGACGGGCTGCGTGACGTATGCAAACTGCGTGAAGGAGCGTTTGCTCGGTGTACCGCACGAGACGCTTGTGACATACGGCGCAGTGAGCGAACAGACGGCGCGCGCGATGGCGGAAGGCATTGTGCGTGAGAGCGGTGCAGACATCGGCGTGGGTATCACGGGCATTGCGGGCCCGGACGGCGGCACAGAAGAAAAGCCGGTGGGCCTTGTGTACATTGCGTTGAGTGACGGCAAGAACACGTGGGTGGCAAAGCGCCAGCCGATGGGCAGACTGAAATCCCGCGAATGGCACCGCCACTGCGCGGCCTCCAAAGCACTCGATATGGTGCGCCGCTACCTTGCCGGTTTGCCGGTGGACGAGGCGTAACGCGTGCGGCGCAAATACCGCGAGCCGGAGCCTATGCGGCGCGTGGCGGTCTATGAAGACGAAGAAAGTATGCAGCCGAGAAAGCGGAGAATTCTGTTCCCGGTGCTCATCACGCTGTTTTCGGTGATTTTTGTCGTTTCGGCGGCGGTGCTTGTAATTGAGCTCATTGTGAACCCGTATGTGACGGATAAAAACGTAGGTGAGATTCAGGAAATCTACTCCGAAGCGGGCGACACGGAAAGCGTGGCCCCAGTTTCTTCCGAAGACGACACGGCGGACGGCGAACGCATGGCAGAGCTGGAGCGCCGTCGCGAGGCTGTTTTGAAGCTGCAAAGTGTGAACAGCGACATTACGGGCTGGGTGCAGCTGGACGGCACGGACATCAATTTTCCGGTGCTGACGCCGCCTGCAGACGACCCGCAGTATTACCTTTACCGCAACTACAAAAAGGAAAGCACGAAGTACGGCAGCATCTTTTTGGACGGTATGTGCACGGTGGACTCCGATAATCAGGTTTTGCACGGGCACAGCATGCAGGACGGCAGAATGTTCTGGCAGGTGATCGGTTTTGGCAGTGCCAAGACCGTGAAAAGCTGTCCGGTATTTCGCTATGACACCGAAAAGGAAGCGGCGGAATGGAAGATTGTTTCGGTATTCAAGACGAATACATACGATAACCAAGGGGAGCTGTTCAACTATCTGCGCGGCGATTTTGACTCTGCGGAAGACAAGATGCAGTTTTACTACGACGTGATGAAACGCAGCATGGTGAACACCGGCGTTGACCTGAACGAAAACGACAAAACGGTGATGCTTTCAACATGCTCGTATGAATATGAGGGCTTCCGCACGGTGATCGTGGCGCGCAAGGTGCGTGACGGCGAAGATGCGACCGTGGACACCTCAAAAATCACGGAGAACGAAAACGCGTTGTACCCGGACATTTGGTATCCCTCCGGCAAAGCGCCGGACTACTGGCCCGACTACTTTGAGGACGCTGTGCAAAACGGCATGGTGGATTGGTACACGGGCAATCTGTACAAAGATTAAAAGCTGAAACAGAAAACGAAAAACGCCCTCCCGCTTACGGAAAAACCGCAGCGGGAGGGCGTTTTGGTATGTTATCTTTTTTCTTTGTACTTCAAAGCGCGGATGGCGTTGAGAACCGCGATAATCATGACACCGACATCCGCAAAGATGGCTGCCCACATGTTCGCAAGACCGAACGCGGTGAGCGCGAGACAGCCGAACTTGATGATGAGCGAGAACACGATGTTCTGCTTGACGATGCCGATGCACTTACGGGAAATTTTGATGGCCTTTGCAATCTGCATCGGGTCATCGTCCATGAGGACAACGTCTGCGGCTTCGATGGCGGCATCGCTGCCCATGGCGCCCATGGCGATGCCGATATCGGCACGGGTGAGCACCGGCGCATCGTTGATGCCGTCGCCGACGAACGCGAGGTTTGCTTTCTTCGGCTTATTCTGAATGAGCTTTTCGACTTCGTTGACCTTATCGCCCGGGAGCAGCTCGCTGCGAACTTCGTCGATACCAAGCTCTTTGGCGACCTGATCAGCCACACGCTTGGCATCGCCTGTGAGCATGACGGTTTTTCCAACACCGGCGTGCTTCAGCTTCTGAATGGCTTCCTTGGAATGGGGCTTGATGACATCGGAGATAACGATGTGACCGGCATATTCGCCGTCGATTGACATGTGAATGATGGTGCCGACGCTGTGGCAGTCGTTATATGGAATATTGTGCAGCGCCATGAGCTTTGCGTTGCCGGCGAGGACCTCGTGCCCGTCGACCTTGGCGGTGATGCCCTTGCCGCTGACTTCTTCAATGTCCGTTACGCGGCTGCGGTCGATCTCTTTGCCGTAGGCTTTCTGCAAACTTTTGCTGATGGGGTGGGAGGAGGCGCACTCGGCGAGCGCGGCGTACTCGAGCAGCTTTGCTTCGTCCATCGTGCTGTGGTGGACGGCAGTGACCTCAAACACGCCCTGCGTGAGCGTGCCGGTTTTATCGAACACGATGATTTTTGCATCGGAGAGGGCTTCAAGATAGTTGGAGCCCTTGATGAGCACGCCCTCATGGCTTGCGCCGCCGATGCCCGCAAAGAAGCTGAGCGGGATGGAAATGACAAGTGCGCACGGGCAGCTGACGACAAGGAAGGTCAGCGCGCGGTAGATCCAATCGACCCAAGCGGCATCCATGCCGAACGCCATGCGCAGGAGCGGCACGGCGATGCCGAGCAGTACAGCGGAAATGCAGACCGCCGGGGTGTAAATTTTAGCGAAGCGGGAGATGAACGCTTCCGAACGGGACTTGCGGGAACTGGCGTTTTCGACGAGGTCGAGGATTTTGGAAACGGTGGACTCGCCGAATTCCTTTGTGGTGCGGATTTTCAGAACACCGTTTAAATTGATGCAGCCGCTGATGATCTCATCGCCCTCTTTGACATCGCGCGGGAGGCTTTCGCCGGTGAGCGCGCTGGTATTAAGGCTTGCGTTGCCGCTTTCGACCACGCCGTCGAGCGGGACTTTTTCGCCCGGCTGCACGACGATGATGCTGCCGACCGCGACTTCGTCGGGATCGACCTGTTCTAACTTGCCGTCTTTTTCAATGTTGGCGTAGTCCGGGCGGATGTCCATCAGCGCGGAGATGTTTTTGCGGCTTTTGCCGACGGCGTAGCTTTGGAACAGCTCGCCGATCTGATAGAACAGCATCACGGCGATGCCCTCAAGATAATCGCCGCTCTTTGTCCAAATGGCGAGGAAGAACGCACCGAGGGTGGCGAGCGCCATCAAAAAGTTTTCGTCGAACGCGCGGCCGTTTAGGATGCCCTTGCCGGCTTTTCTCAAAATATCGTAGCCGATGACGAGATAGGCGGCGAGGTACGCGATAAGGCGCGGAATGCCCGTGATAGGTAAGAACTGTAACACGACCAGCATCACGGCGGTGATGATGATGCGGTACAGCGTAATCTTTTGTTTCTTTTTCATGAGGATACCTCTTGTGGTTTTATATAGCAGTTAGATGATACATTACCGTGTGAAAAAGACCGACTGTACCGAGAAAGCGGAGCCGGTCATTTTTTCTGACTATACGGGTAGACCGAAGTAAATTAAAGCTCGATTTCGCAGTCCGGCTCAACCTTCTTGCAGGCCTTGAGGACATTCTTCATGACAGCTTTAGCGTCCTGACCGTCTTCAAACTCAACGATCATCTTCTGGGTCATGAAGTTTACGGTCGCATTTGCAACGCCTGCGGTTTTCTTGGTTGCCTCTTCCATCAGGTTGGCACAATTTGCGCAGTCAACTTCGATGCTGTACGTTTTTTTCATGGGAAAAACCTCCGTAAAAAATCATTTTGTTTTGAAATGTGGTGCTAACGATTAAATACTTGCTTAATCGTTACAGTTGTAGTATACTGGGGCCGGAATAAAAAATCAAGGGGTTTTCGGGTGCTGCTTCCAAACGGGCGAACGGGATTTCCGAAATGGATAAACGGAGGGCTTTTTATGGCGGATTTTGCATTGCCGCACGACCACGGCAGGCACAAGCACGACGAAGCGCTGCATAGAGAATTGATGAATACGGAGCGTTTTTCGGCCGTGGCGGATGTGTTTAAGCAGCTGAGCGACCCGGTGCGCGTGCGCATTTTCTGGCTTTTGAGTCACCGGGAAGAATGTGTTATCAACATTGCAGCGATGATGGATATGTCGAGTCCGGCAGTTTCGCACCATTTGAAGTCGCTTTTAGACAGTGGGCTTATCATGAGCCGCCGCGATGGCAAGGAAGTCTACTATAAGGCGTCGGACACCGAGCAGATCGGGCTTTTGCACGAGATTGTGGAGCAGGTGATGGAGATCACGTGCCCGGAAAAGGAAGTGGACTTTCAGGCTTCGCAGGAGGAGATCATTCGGAACGTGCACAATTACCTGATTGAACACATCAGCGAGCGCATCACGATAGAAACGCTGTCAAGAGAGTTCCTTATGAACACCACGACGCTGAAAACGGTGTTCAAAAAAGTGTACGGCACGACGATTGCGGCGCACATGAAGCAGCACCGCATGGAGCTTGCGGCGGGGCTGCTGCTGAAAACGCAGAACGACATTGCGTCCGTGGCGCAGGCCGTGGGGTATGAGAGCCAGAGCCGATTTACGGCGGCGTTTAAGGAGGCCTACGGCGAGCTGCCAACGGAATACAGACGGCGGCACGTGTGCGGGGCGAAGAAGCAGACGTGTGACGCTTGTGCAAAGTGTCCAATCTGCGAGCCGGAAAATTTTGCGAAAACTGCCTTTGAAAAAGTATTTTCAAAAGAGTAAAATAATAGAAAACGTGTGGCGTATGTGCGTAAATCCGGTTTGCGTATATGCGCCGCATTTATTTTGATAAGGAATGGTGAAATTATGAAACGAATTCAGTCTGCGTGTATCTGTCAAACGTTGCATTTCCAGCTTAAAGAGGGTGTGGTAAAGGATTACGCCATGCGCGCAGTACAGGAGGAAGTTGCGAATTACAAGAGCGGGCTGGAACGCAGCCACACAAAGTATAAAATCGTAGAGGAGCATAAGGAAACGGACGGCTCAATTGTGATTAAAATTATTAAGCAGTACAATTCCGCTCCGGTGGGCGACTATTTGAACTGACGGCATACAAGTTTATAGGTTTCAAAATCGAGCAGCGAGATGCGTAAGTCCGGATTTTCGGGCGGCGTATTTCGCTGCTTTGTGATTTAGATTTATATCAGGGAGTAAAGGTATGGAAGAAAACACCAACGTATTTTTGGGCACGGAGCGTGTGGGCAAGTTGATGCGCGGTTATGCAGTGCCGTGTATCATTTCGCTTCTGGTCGGCGCGCTGTATAACATTGTTGACCAGATCTTCATTGCAAACGCGGACTACCTCGGTTCTTACGGCAACGCGGCGAACACCGTTGTGTTTCCTCTGACCGTGGCGGCGCTCGCAATCGCGGTAATGGTCGGCGACGGCTGCTGCGCGTATGTGAGTATCAACCTCGGTAAAAAGGACGTGAAAACGGCGAAGAAGAGCGTAGGTAACGCCGTGGTGCTGGTTTTGCTTGCAAGCGCGGCTTTGACGGCTGTGTATTTGCTTTTGGCGGAACCGATTTTAACGATGTTTGGCGGGCGTGTGAACGTGGAGACGTTTCGTTATGCAAAGGAGTACTTCTTCTATATTGCGCTCGGCGTGCCGTTTTATATGTTCGGACAGGCGCTGAACCCAATTATCCGCGCGGACGGCAGCCCGAAATTTGCGATGGCATCGACGCTGGCGGGCGCGATATTGAACACGATCTTAGACCCGGTGTTCATTTTCGTGTGCCGCTGGGGTATGATGGGCGCGGCGGTTGCGACGGTGCTGGGGCAGATTGTGACGGCGGTGCTTGCAATCTGGTATTTGTGCAATATGCGTGTGATTCGCCCGGGAAAGGGAGATTTTAAGCTGAGCGGCGGGCTTTGCAGGCGCATTTTGTCGCTTGGTATGACAAGCTTCCTCTCACAGATCAGCCTTGTGGCGGCAATGGCGGCCATCAACAACATGCTGCGCAAATACGGCGCACTGGACCCGATTTTCGGGCAGGCGCAGTACGCACAGATCCCGATGGCAGTGGTCGGCATTGTGATGAAGTTCTTTCAGATTGTGATCTCGATCGTTGTCGGTATGGCGGCGGGGTGCATACCGATCGTGGGCTTCAACATGGGTGCGGAGAAATTTAGGCGCGTAAATAAGCTGTTTACGATGCTGCTGATCTCGGAAGCAGCGGTGGGCGCCGTGGCGCTGATTTTGGTGGAGTTTTTCCCGCAACAGCTCATTTCGCTGTTTGGCGCGGCAAATGAAAGCGCATTTTACACGGAGTTTGCGGTGAAGGCGTTCCGTGTTTACCTGTGTATGATGATTCCGGCGTGCGTGAACAAGGCGTGCTTTATTTTCTTGCAGGCACTTGGCAAGGCGCTGAGCTCGACGGTGCTTTCCATGCTGCGCGAGGTGGTGTTCGGCGTGGGCTTTGCCATCCTGCTGCCGATTTGGTTCGGCTTGGACGGCGTTTTATACTCGATGCCGGTTTCAGACATTTTGACGTTTGTGGTTTCGGTGGTGCTAATTCTTGGGACATATCGGGAGCTAAACAGCAAAGCGCAATAAAAGAAGAAATCCTCTCCGGACGCAGCCTGGAGAGGATAAATTATATTTAGGCAAAAAGTTTTCTGAAGAAAACTTGACGAAAGACTTTTAATCGCCATTGCTGTTAGCTTAGAGGATAAGGTTTTCCAGCTCCTCTGCGTTATGGACGAGGGTATCGGCACCGTTTTCTTCGAGCTCTTTTTCGTCCCTGAAACCCCAGGTGACGCCGGCGGTGAAGAGGCCGGCGTTCTGCCCGGTCTGCATATCAACGCCGCTGTCGCCGACGTACAGGCATTCGGCGGGGGTGACGCCTAATTCTTCGCACAATAAAAGTGCGGCGCTGGGGTCCGGCTTTTTCGGTACGCCTTCCCTTTGTCCGTGGACGACATCAAAAAGCCCGGTGAACAGCTTTTCGGCGATATAGCACGTCATGTTATCGGGTTTGTTGGAGAGCACGGCGGCTTTGACGTTGTTTTCACGCATTTTTTGGAGCAGCTCTACGATGCCGGGGTAGGGGGTGACGTCTTTTGTGGGATCACTTTCATATAAAGCGTCATACGTTTTGCGCAGGGCTTTTACATCTTCTTCGGTGTATGTGCCCTTAGCGGCAGTGAGCATGCGGCGCATGAGAATATCTGCGCCGTTACCGACGAATGTGCGGTAGCGGTCTACGGGGAACGTTTTTAAGCGGTGCGCTTCAAGCGCGGCGTTGCCGAATCCGGCGATGGAAGTGAGCGTATTGGCCACGGTTCCGTCCATATCAAAAATAACGGCTTTTACTTTTGCCATGAATATCCCTTCTTCGTATTATAGATAATTGAAAAGCGAACGACACTTTTCGCACCGCCAGTATACCGCTTTTTTGACGAAAATGCAACCGGGGCGGGATTTTTGGGGTGTGAAAAAACCATCTGACCTTAAAAATTATATTAAATCTGGCCATTGCGATAATACCAGCGCGGTGCTATACTGGGTGCAATCTTCAAGGCACGGCGCACGAACGGTGCAGTCGCGCCCCAAAGCAAAGGGGTAATCAAAATGAAAAACAAGAATTCCATCTACAAGATTGTCACCGTGGGCCTTTTGGGCGCGCTGGTGTTCGTTTCCAACTACCTGAGCTTCCCGATTCCGGTGCCGGTGGGGGATATTTCCCGTATCCACCTCGGCAACGCGTTTTGCCTGCTTGCGGGCTTTGTGATGGGCCCGATCGGAGGCGGTCTGGCTTCCGGTATCGGCGCGATGCTCTACGACCTGACGAACCCGGCGTACATCGCTTCGGCTCCGTTTACGTTTGTATTTAAGTTCCTGCTGGCTGCGGTTTGCGGCCTCATCGCGCACAAGGGTAAAATCACCGGCAACATGCTGGAGGAAGACTTTACCATTACCGTACCGCGCAGCATTGTGGCGGGTATCTGCGGCAGCCTGACATACATTGTGCTGTATCTCGCAAAGTCCTACATTACGACGGTGCTTGCGGGCAGTGCGCCGGAGGCTGCGGCGATTGCGCTTGCGACGAAAGCGGCTTCGAGCACGGTGAACGCGATTCTCGCCATCATCATTTCCGTGCCGCTCTCCGCTTTGATTCGCAAGGCGCTGAAAAGTGCGCATCTGACGACAAAATAAAATCAGCATATTAAAATCAGCATATAAGGAAAGCCGCCGGAACACGCACCGGTGGCTTTCGTTGCTTTTTTGTGACAGAGATTTCTTGCTTTTTTCATGAAACTGTTCACTGCATTTCACATGAACTTCACAGAACTCCGAAATAATATAGATAATCCGAACGGAAAGAAAAAAAGGTTGAAAAACCGTTTGGAATATGGTATCATGTGAAAGGAGTAAGGAACCATGAGTGACAATCATGAGAAATTCCAAAATGGTTTTGACCCGAACAATGGGTCTGAACCGGTGAACACCAATACTTCCGCTAATAACGCTGTAAACAGCACAAACGCCTACGGCACCTATCATAACGCACAGTATCCGACGAACAACACCCCCGCATATACGTGGAACGCACAGAGCGCTCCGCAACAGAACGCGCCGGTGCAGCCAAACGGACAGCCTGTGTATTACGGTGTGCCGGTGCATCAGCCGCAAAAACAGCCGAAGCCCAAAAAGCACGGCTCGAAATTCGGCTTGAAGCTTTTAGCCGTTGTGCTTTGCTGTGCGATCACCTCGGCGGCGGCGCTTGGCGTATTCGTCGTGATGATTCAAAACGGCGTCATCAATGTGCAGTCTTCCGAAGCGAGCAGCAATGCTGCGTTCACAATCTCGCGCGTGGTGAACGGCGACACGAACTCGGATACGAGCGCGAGCAGCGACGGCACGGTTTCCGCGATGAGCGACCAGGACATTGCCGCAAAGCTTACACCGTCTGTCGTGTGCATCCAGAATTATCAGGTGACACAGAATTACGGTTTCATGCAGACCGACACGTCGGACAGCAGCGTTTCCCCGGCGAGTGAAGGCTCCGGCATCATCATGAGTGAAGATGGCTACATCATCACGAATGCGCATGTTGTGGAGGGGGCGACTTCCCTGAAGGTTATGACCTCCGACGGTGAGACGTATGAAGCGCAGCTGATCGGCAGCGATACCGTGACGGACCTTGCGGTCGTAAAGATCGATGCGACGGGCTTGACGGCTGCGGAATTTGGTTCTTCCGAAGATTTGCGCGTTGCGGATAAGGTCATGGCCATCGGTAACCCGGGCGGCCACGAGCTGAGCTCCAGCGTAACGATCGGTTACGTTTCCGCTTTGAACCGCGCGATTTCCAATAATACGACCGGCTACACGATGGAATATATCCAGACCGATGCGGCGATTAACCCCGGTAACTCCGGCGGCGCACTCATCAACGAGTATGGTCAGGTCGTTGGCATCAACTCCGCGAAAATTTCCGCTACGGGCTATGAGGGCCTTGGATTTGCGATTCCGATCGATACGGCACAGCCGATTATCTCCGACCTCATCCAGTACGGTTATGTGAAGGACAGAGCTGTTCTCGGTATTTCCGGTCAGTTCATCGACAGCATGACGGGCCGCTTCTACGGCTTGCCGCAGGGCGAGTATGTGGCACAGCTCAATTCGAGTGAGGCTCAGGCTTCCGGCTTACAGGTGGGCGATGTGATTACCGCTATTGACGGCCAGCAGCTGGACAGTGAATCCACATTGCGTTCCGCAATCCTCAGCAAGAAGCCGGGCGATACGGTAACACTTCAGGTGTACCGCTCTTCGACGCAGCAGTCCGCAACCGTGGAACTGAAGCTTTCCGAATACAGCGCGGGTTGATTTAATTTAGAGTACGAGTCTTTTTCATAAATCTCCTTTTTCAAGCAACGAACCCCGAGGTAACCCCTCGGGGTTCGTTGCATTTTGTCGGCTTTTGATTTTGCTGCCGTGGGTGTTCCCGGCTGTGATTGAAGGTGCGCAGTATCTCACTCTTTTTCTCGGTCAGAGGGAGCTTGAATTTTATACGAAGGTATAGAGTAACGCCGCACTCTCAATGAAAAATCGAGGGTGCGGCGTTGCTTTATTTCGAAGAATTCGCTGTGGCGAGTTCTTCAAGGAACCCCTTAATAGGGTTCCTTGCGGCAGAACAGTCCACCGGACTATTCTGCCTATCTTACTGATTTTTGGTAGGTAAAAAGGTCTCGCCGTTTGCGAACAACGACCAAAGGCGTTGCCTTTGGAAACCACCACCTTTGAAAAGGTGGACGAAACTTTATTCGTCGCTTCGCTGTGGTTTACGGAAGATCAGTTCCCTGTAATGGCGTTGAGTGCGGCGGAGACGACTTCACCGGCGGTATAGAGTCCGGAGGAGCCCTCCTGCACGCACACGGCGAACGCATACGGGGTGCTTTCGTCCTCCGAGAAACCGACGATCCAACAGTTCGGGTTTTTATCATCGAGCTCGGCGGTGCCGGTTTTGGCACACAGCGAATAACCGTCGAAAAGATACTCGCCGTAGTAATTGACGACGTTGTTGCGCATCATGCTGTGGAGAGAAGCGGCAGTGGAGCTGTCCGTTAAGGTGTAGCTCGTGCGGCTTTTGCCGCCCGTGAGGTATGGCTCCGGTGTGGAGCCGCCGTTTGCGATGGCGCCCATCAAAAGCGCCATGTGGTACGGGTTTGCCATGACATCCGCCTGACCGACGGAGCTCCACGCGAGGTCTATGGCGCTGGTGGAGCTGCTTAAATTGGTACTGCTTTTGTCGGTGGTGACGGAATCAAACGAGAAGTTTTTACCGAAGCCCATTTCTTCGGCTTTCTTTTTGAGGTTTTCCGCGCCGATGTCCTCCGCAAGCTGCGCAAAGTAGAGGTTGCAGGAATAGCCGAGCGCCTGCTCGAGGTTCAGCTCGCCGTGGTAATTGAGACACGTCACCTTGCCGGAGCCGATGTCCATTTCTTCTTCGCAGGTATAGGTGCGGGTGTCCCAATCGGGCAGGTACTCCATGGCGGCAGCCGCTGTGACGAGCTTAAAGATGGAGCCCGGCGTGTAGGTGGAGGAAAGCGTGTGGTCGAGGAAAACGCCGTTGTATTCTTCGTTGTCGTTGAGGTCCTCCGGGACGTTCATGGGGTCGTATGTGGGAGCGCTGACCTTGACGAGTACCTCTCCGGTCTTATAGTTATAGACAAACGCGGAGCCGTTGCGGCCGTTGAAGGCGTTGTACGCGGCGGCGCTGGCGTTGGCATCTACCGTTAAAACGAGGTTGTTGCCGAGGTCCGAAAGCACGGTGCGCGCAAGGCCCGTGATGGGGTTATAGCCCACGAGCTGCGAGCGGTGCACGGCCTGCACGGCGGTGCCGATGTAGCCGCTGGAATCGCCCACGGTGTGGAGCAGTGCGCGGCGAATGTCTTCACTTTCGGCGTAAACGCGGGAGCCGTCCTCCGTTTTGGCGAGCACCATGCCGCTGCGGTCTGTGATGGTACCGGCGGAAACGGCGGTGTCATCGCCGTAAATGTGACCGTTATACGGCTGCGTGGCCCATGTGGAGCCGTTTAACGCGAGGTTGATGAGGAACCAGACGAAGCCGCCACAGAAGGCGAACAGCAAAATGTAAAGGACAAAAGAGCGAAAGCCGGTCGTTTTCATCGGCGGTCACCATCCTTTCTGCGTGTGCGGGACTGACCCGGGGAGAGGTTTTCTTCGGAAATATGGACGCGGTATGCGCCGCGGGAACGCGGGGCCGTGTTTTCGGCGCGGGTATTCACGCGGGGCCGCGGCGTGGGCGGATCGTTCGGGGAGTAGCGCGGCGGGGTGAAGGAAATCGTGTCTTCGTCGGCCTCGCCTTTCGGGTGTCTTCCCGCACGGCGGGCAGCGTAGGTGCGTTCATCGGACGCTTTGAGGAATGCCAGAAGCCCCCAGACGGAAATCATACTGGAGCCGCCTGCGCTGATGAACGGCAGCGTGACGCCGGTGAGCGGCAGAACATCCGTGGGGCCGAAGACATTGAGCGCGGCCTGAAAGAGCAGCATGCCCGAGACGGCGCACGCCGCGATGGCGTAGAACGTGGAGCGACTGCGTGTGACATCGCTGCGGGCATAGAGGATAAAGAGGACGAGCGCGAACAGCACCGCCATGCCCATTAAAAGGCCCTGCTCCTCGCACAGCATACCGAACACGAGGTCGCTGTCGCCGGCGGCGACATATTTTAAGATGCCGTTGCCGAGCCCGAGACCGAAGAGGCCGCCGCTTGCGATATACGTCATGGTGCGCACCTGCTGGTAGCCGAGGCTGTCCTGTGCGTGCTCCCACACGTGCATCCAGCCCGAGAAGCGCTGGGCAACGTAGGGTTTAAACTGCAAAATGAGGAACACGCCGAAGCACGCTGCCGCGAGGATGAGGAAAATGGTGCGGAAGCTGCCGGAGCGCATGAACGCGATGATGAGGAAGCAGGCGAAGAAGATGAGCGCCGTGCCGAAATCGCGCATGAGGAACAGGAATGCGAGGCAAATGGCGGCGAACACGATGAACTCTGTGATGTTCTTTTTCGTCTGTAAATGGTCGAGCGTAGACGCGCCGACGAACACGAATGCGATTTTGATGAACTCCGAGGGCTGGAAGCTGAACGGCCCGATGAAAATCCAGTTGCGGGAGCCGTTGACGTCTTTGCCGAGCACAAGGTTTGCAACAAACAGCAAAATGGCGCCGATGGCGATGTAGAGCCGCAGCTTCATGACGCGCTCGAGGTCGCTCATGAACCAAACAAGGAAGCAGAAAAGCACAATGCCGATGCCGAACGCGGCAATCTGCATTTTAACGGTGTCGAGCCCCTCACCGCTGAGGAGCAGGATGCCGATGCTGCTGAGGAGCAGCCCAACGGTTTCAATCTCAAAGCTGACGCGCTTTAAGATGCGGCGGGAGAAAAAGTACAGCACCCAGCTTGCCGTGAACAGAATCACGAACGGTGCGGCGGGGTAGAGGCGGAATTCGCCTGTGCCGATCATCAGCTGCAAGGTGAGCGACATCTGAACGAGCGTGACGACGAGCATCAGCTTAAAGGGGGACGCCGCCTCTTTGGAAAAGCCGGTGAACATGCTGCGCTTTTTCTGCGGCACGTCGGACGCGTTACGCAGCGTGAGCGTGGTGGAGCCCATGCGGATTTTGTCGCCGATCTGCACGAGCGTGGGCTCTGTGATCTGTTTATTGCGCACGCGTGTGCCGGCGTGGGAGCCGGTATCGCACACGAACCAGCCCTCTTCGCGGCGCATTAAAACGGCATGGTCGCGCGAAACGGAATTATCGGGTATTTGAATATCACAGCTGCGGCTGCGCCCGATGGAATTCTCCCAGTACAAAACGGGGAAATGCGCGCCGGTGGCGGCATCCTCCAGCATGACGACCGGGTCTTTGCGGCGCTGTCCCTTTTTAAACGAGGTATAGCAGCGCCAGATAACGTACAAAACCATCAGGACGGTGACGGCACGCACGAGCACAAGGGCGGTGGAAAGCAGCCCGGAGCCGAGTATGCGCGTAATGAGTTGCTTTAAAAACTCCATAAAGACCTCTTTTCTTTACGGCGAAGATCAGTCGTGAATTTCGGCGACCTCACCGGCCTTTTTATAGATGTGGTTCGCGGGCACGAAGCCGCGCACCATGGAAAGCGGATAGACGCGTGCGTTTTTGCCGACGACCGTGCCGGGATTCAAAACGCTGCCGCAGCCGATTTCGGCGTGGTCGCCCAGCATGGCGCCGAATTTGCGCATGCCGGTCTCTACGCGTTCGCCGTCCTTTAAGACGGTGACGTTCGAGTGATCCTGCTTTAAGTTCGACGTGACGGCGCCCGCGCCGGTGTGGGCCTTATGGCCCATGACGGAATCGCCGATGTAGTTATAGTGCGGGGCCTGCGCGCCGTCGAACAGGATGGCGTTTTTCACCTCGGTGGAATTGCCGACGACGCAGCCTGCGCCGATGAGCGCGTTGCCGCGGATAAATGCGCCGGGGCGCACCTCGGTCTCCGGCCCGATGATAGCAGGGCCTGCAATGTAGACGTTCGGGTAAAGCTTGGCGCTTTTCGCGACCCACACGTCTTCGCCGCGCTGCTCGTATTCTTCGGGCGAAAGTGTTTTGCCGAGCGCTTTAATGAACTCGCCGATCTTCGGCAGCGCCTCCCACGGGTAGGTGCAGGCTTCAAGCAGCGGGCGCGCCGCGGTGTAGCTGAGATCATATAAGGCGCGGACGGTCAATTCTTCATGTTTTACGTTCATATTCATGTTCCTTTCTTGACTCAATCGTACTGAAATTCCGACTCTGCGGAACGGACTTGCGACTTTCCCATAAAACCCATTTTATATAGTATAATACAACTCCCCGCACATTTCCAGTCTGTGCGGGGAGAATTCAGCTTTTCTTAACTTTTTTGTATGTTTACAGGTACTCTAAGGTGCGGATGGCGGCTTCCATGTAGATCTCGCCGGCATCCGTGCCGAGCTTATTTAAGTTGCGGGCGTCCCATTTTTCGCCGGAAAGGGAATCTGCCGCCCACATGAACTGGGCGAATTTGACGTTTCGGAACGCCGCGACGGTCGCCATGGCGGCACATTCCATCTCGACGACGGAGCAGCCTTGCTTTAAACGCTTTTCAACCTTGCCACGCGTCTCGCGAAAAAATGCGTCGGTCGTCCACGTTTTCACGCGGGCATAGGGGGCGTCCATGTCTTCGAGCGCTTGGCAGACGGCATCTACACAGGCAGGCTCGAGTACGGCTTCCTCAGCGGGCGGAGCGTAGTGGTAGCTTGTGCCCTCATCACGCACGGCGGCGTAGGGTACCAGAATGTGCCCGGCGGTGATGGCGTGATCGAGTGCGCCGCAGGAGCCGAGCATCAAAAACTTTTTCACGCCGTGGGGGATCATCTCTTCCATGATGCCGCAGGCAGACGGCGCGCCGACGCGCATGCACATCAGCGCAAACACGGTGCCGTTCGGCGCAGTGCAGCGATAGACCGGTTCTCCGCCGTTGCAGTCCTGATATTGCATGATGACTTCGCCGTGAAATTCCGCCGCGTATTTCTCCGTAAGCGGGCGGGAGAACACGCCGATGAGTGCCTTCGGCATATTTTCCATCGGGTGATAGAATTCGCTCGGCTCAATGACGGCTGTTTTCTCCGGGTCAAAATCTGTGTGGATCATGGAATTCCCTCCTTCGTTTTCGCAAACGGTAAATTTTATCTATTATACCACGGGGAGGTTGTCAAGCAAAGGCTTAAATTTACCAAAATATTTTATAATTATATTGAAAAGTTGTGCGGGATACGCTATAATAGTTGCAAATACAACTATTGAGAGCTTCTTAGGGGAAAGAGGGCATGTAATTTGAAAAGACTGGCGGTGTATTTAAAACCGTTTTTGCCGCGCATGGGCGTGGGCATCAGCTTTAAGGCGGTCGGTACGCTTGTGGAGCTCGCGATTCCGTGGATTTTGTCGTATATCATTGACGATCTGATCCCGCTGAAAGAGATTCGCCCGGTATGTCTGTGGGGTGGATTGATGATCGTGTGCTCGCTTATTGCGTGGGGCGGCAACATCACGGCGAACCGCATGGCGTCCGCTGTGGCGCGCGACTGCACGCGGCAGATCCGGCACGACCTGTTCCAAAAGATCTCGTATCTTTCGGAAAGCAGGGTCGATGCGTTCACAATTCCGTCGCTTATTTCGCGTATGACGAGCGATACATACGTTTTGCACCAGACGGTCGGCATGATTCAGCGCATCGGCATCCGTGCGCCGCTGCTGCTTTTTGGCGGCATCATCGTATCGCTGACGATGGATCCGATGCTGACGCTCATTATGGTGGCGTCCTTGCCCATTGTGGGTGTAATTGTGTTTTACGTCTCGCGAAAAGGTGCGAAGCTTTTTAAGATTGTGCAGAAGGCTTCCGATTCCATGCTGCGCGTGGTGCGTGAAAACGCCGTGGGCGTGCGCGTCATCAAGGCGCTTTCCAAATCGGACTATGAGCGTGCGCGGTTTAAGAAGGTGAACGACGACCTCACCGAAAAGGAACGCACGGCAGAGAGCACCATGGCGCTCATCAATCCGGTGATGAGCCTTTTACTGAACCTCGGCATTGTGGCGGTCATCACGGTGGGCGCGGTGCGCGTGAACAACGGCACCTCCGAGATCGGCAAGATCATCGCGTTTATGAATTTATACACCATCGTTTTGAACGCTTTAATGGCGATTAACCGCATTTTCATGATGCTTTCACGCGCATCGGCTTCCTCTGCGCGTGTATTGGAGGTGCTGGACACGCCGGTGGAGCTTTTCGAGACTGAGCCGCACTTCAGCTTTTTGCCGAAGGACGCACCGCACGTGGAGTTTGACCACGTGACGTTCCGCTATGCGCGCGGCAGCTTTGCGGTGCGGAACATCGATTTTGCGTTAAAGCGCGGCGAGACGCTCGGCATCATCGGCGCGACAGGCGCGGGTAAATCGACGATTATTCGTTTACTCATGCGTTACTACGACGTTTCGGAGGGCTCCGTGAAAATAGACGGCGTGGATATCCGCGACTACGCGACGTCCGATTTACGCGCGAAGTTCGGCGTGGTGTTCCAAAACGACACGCTGTTTAAGGACACGATACGCGAGAATATCCGCTTAGGGCGAAACCTGACGGACGAACAGCTTTTGGAAGCGGCACGCCGCGCACAGGCGCTGGAATTTATTGAAGAACAGGGCGGCCTGGACGCGCCGGTCGCCATTAAGGGCGCGAACCTTTCGGGTGGGCAGAAACAGAGACTGTTGCTTGCGCGCGCGTTGGCGGGCGACCCGGACATTTTGCTGTTGGACGACTCCTCGAGCGCGCTCGATTACAGGACGGACTCGAAGCTGCGTGAAGAAATTCGCCTGCATTGTGCGGACGCGACAAAGATCATCATTGCGCAGCGCATCAGCTCCATCATGCATGCGGAAAAAATCATGGTGCTCGAAAACGGCAATGTCATCGGCATGGGCACGCACGAAGAATTGATGGAGACCTGTCCGCTTTACCGTGAGATCGGGGAGTCGCAGATCGGCGAGGGACTCGCAAAGGAGGTGCATGCATGAAAAGGCCGGAAACCGTGCAAACGGAAAAACACGAAAAGCCCAAAATGAAAAAAACGGCGGTGCTGTCGCGCCTTTTGCCATATTTGATGCGCTACAAATTTTTGATGCTCGGGGCGATTTTACTGACGGTCGGCGGCAATTTGCTTTCACTGGCGGGACCGTACATTTCGGGTCTTGCGGTGGATGCGATGGAGCTCGGCCGCGGCAAAGTCAATTTTGAAAAGGTGGGCTGCTACGGCGTTCTGATGGTTGTGATGTACGCGATATCCGCAGCACTTTCGTATGCGCTGACGCGCCTTATGATCGTCATCAGCCGCCGCGTGGTGAACACGATGCGGCACGATGTGTTCCAAAAGCTGAGCGAGCTGCCGGTCGGATACTTCGATACACACCAGACGGGCGACATTTTGAGCCGTATTTCGTATGACATCGACACCATTAACACCTCGCTTACGAATGATATGGTGCAGGTGTTCGCGAGCGCCGTCACAGTCATCGGCGCGCTCATCATGATGCTTTCCATTTCGCCGACGCTTGTGCTGGTGTTTGTTTTCACTGTGCCGCTTTCGATGTTCATGACGAAGAAAATCACGGGCTTTACGCGGCCGCTGTTCCGCAAGCGCTCTGCAAAGCTGGGCGAGCTGAACGGCTTTGTGGAGGAAATGATCAGCGGGCAGAAGACGCTGCGCGCGTATAGCCAAGAAGAAAACACCATTAAGAAGCTCGATAAACAGAACGACGAGACTGTGGACGCGTACTACCGCGCCGATTATTACGGCAGCATGGTGGGACCGTCCGTCAACTTCGTCAACAACCTTTCGCTTTCACTCGTCAGCTTTTTCGGCGCACTGCTGTTTTTGGGCGGGTCAATCTCTATCGGCAACATTTCGAGCTTTGTACTGTACTCCCGCAAGTTCAGCGGGCCGATCAACGAAATCGCGAACATCATCGGCGAATTGCAGTCGGCGTTTTCGGCGGCGGAGCGCGTGTTCCGCTTACTGGATGAAGAGCCCGAGGTCGCGGACAGTCCGAATGCCGAGGCCCTCACCGAAGCCGAGGGTGACGTAGACCTTTCGCACGTGAACTTCGGCTACACAAAGGACAGACAGATCATCAAAGATCTCTCGCTGCATGTGCCGAAGGGCGCGCTTGTGGCCATTGTGGGCCCGACGGGCGCGGGTAAAACGACCATCATCAATTTGCTGATGCGCTTTTACGATGTGGATAGCGGCGAGATTACGCTTGACCATAAGCCAATCAAAGATCTGACGCGCCGCAGTTTGCGCCTCAATTATTCCATGGTCTTGCAGGACACATGGCTTTTTACGGGCACGGTGTATGAAAACATCGCCTACGGCAGCGAAAAGGCGACGCGCGAAGATGTGGAGCGCGTGTGCAAGGCGTGCGGCATCCATGACTACATCAGGACGCTGCCGGCCGGTTACGAAACGGTGCTCGAGGACGACGGCGCAAATATCTCAAAGGGACAAAAGCAGCTGATGACCATTGCACGCGCGATGCTGCTGGAATCGTCCCTGCTCATTCTGGACGAGGCGACCTCAAACGTCGATACACGCACGGAGCTGCGCATACAAAAGGCCATGCGTACGCTGATGGCGGACAAGACCTGCTTTGTCATTGCGCACCGCTTATCGACTATTCGCAACGCGGATATGATCTTAGTCGTGCGCAACGGCGAGATTGTGGAGCGCGGTACGCATGAAAGCTTGATGCAGGGCGACACATTCTACCGGCATTTGTATAACGCACAGTTCGCGTAAAAACGCAGAAACGAGGGCTGTTATGAGACGTATACGGAGAACATTGCCCCACGCGGCGTGGATGTAAAAGCTATTCGGGCTGCAGAGGCGCGTGAAGCGTAAAATGTCACCCCAAAATTTTAAGAAAATACTAAGTTGAAACCGCTTGAAAAAATTCATTTTCGGTTTTATAATCATGCTGAATACGCAGTTCTGAGAAACTGCGAGCAGGAGACCGGGGGTGGAGGACATCAGGCGGTTTTTACATACGCTGTACGGGCTGTTTGAAAAGGGAACGCGCATTCGGGGTATTTTGGGGTGCTTTCTCGGCGGATTATTTTTGAATATCGTCATAGAGCTGATGGGCAGGCAGAGCCTTTCCGCTGTTTTTGTGCTGCTCGAATCGCACCCGTTGGCATTTTTAGAAAACGTGCTGATTTTGACGTTTTCCCTTTCGCTGTGCCTGTTTTCCAAGCGGCGGTGGTTTTTCGGCATTTTGATCGGCACGGTGTGGCTTGGGCTCGGCATTGCGAATTTATATGTGCTCAGCTACCGCGTTTCGCCGCTCTCCGCCATTGATTTTGCGATTTTGCAGCTCGATTGGTCGTTTATCGGCATTTATATGAGCGTACCGGCATTTATTTTGCTTGTTATTGCGGTGATTTTGCTGCTTGCGGGGCTTGTGATGCTCTTTAAAAAGTGCCCGAAAAGCCCGGTGCACCGGCTCTTTAACACGGCGGTGAGCGTGATACTCCTTTGCGCGTGCATTGCCATTCCGTATCTGCCGACGTCCTTAGGCTTCGGTGAGAATACATATACGGATGTTATCCGTTTGACAGAGAATTACGGCTTTACGTACACGTTTACGCGCAGTCTCGTTGACACGGGTATCGACCGGCCGGAGGATTACTCCGCCCGCCGCGTGCGCGCCATTGCAGCGGAGGTGCTGCGCACAAAGGACAAAGCGCCCGAGGACGTGCCGAACATCATCTTTTTGCAGCTGGAGTCGTTTTTCGACGTGAACCGCTTAAAAGACGTGACGTTCTCCGAAAACCCGGTGCCGTATTTTGAAGAGCTGAAGGAGACATGCCCCAGCGGGTATTTTACCGCGCCGTCTGTCGGCGCGGGCACGGCGAACACGGAATTTGAGGTCATCACGCAGATGAATGTGCATGACTTCGGCACGGGCGAATATCCGTACAAGACGATTTTGCAGGAAACGCCGTGCGAGTCCATCGCGTATGACTTAAAAAAACTTGGGCTCGCGTCGCACGTCATTCACAATAACACGGCGACGTTCTATGACCGCAACATCGTGTTCCCGAAGCTCGGGTTCGATTCATTCACGACGCTTGAATACATGAACCACGTGGAGACAAACGAAATCGGCTGGGCGAAGGATAAGATTCTGACAAAAGAGATTGTGCGGGCGCTTTCCGAAACGAAGGAACGCGACCTTATTTACACCATTTCGGTGCAGCCGCACGGCGCGTACCCGGTGGAGAGCGAGACGGCGGATATCAAAGTGCTTTCCGGCATAGAAGACCCCGCTTTGCGCGGACAAATGGAATATTACGCGACGCAGATTCACGAGGTGGATGAATTTCTGCGCACGCTGACCGATGTGCTGACGACGTGGGAGGAGCCGACCGTTTTGGTGCTGTACGGCGACCACATGCCGTCGCTGGAGATCAGTAAGGATATGCTGGACCTTTCTGCGGGCGGCCTGTTTGAAACGGAGTACGTCATTTGGAGCAACTGCGGCGTGGGGGGCGCGGATAGAAACGTGAAGGCGTATCAGCTTTCGTCCCGTGTTTTGGAGCTTTTAGACATCAACGTAGGCACACTGACGAAATTCCACCAGTTAAACCCGTGGCACGGTGCATACGAAACGGAGCTGCGCACGCTGCAATACGACATGCTGTACGGCGACCGTGTGGTGTACCACGGCGAGCAGCCGTTTGAGGAGACCGACATGCGCTTCGGCACGCGGGACATCACCGTGAACACGGCGTATGTGCAGAACGATATGCTGATGGTGCGCGGCAAAAATTTCACGCCGTACAGCGTGATTTACGTGGACGGCAACGCGAAGGAGACGACGTTCCTGTCCGAATACGCCGTGACCTGTGCGGCGGACGGCATAGAAAAAGGCGACCGCGTGACGGTGCGGCAGGTGGCGGAGGACGGCACGGAGCTTTCGGAAGCCATTGCCGACCCGTACGGGGATTAAATCGGAGGGAAACGTGACAGCGTACTATCATTTGCCCGGCTTATTTGAATTCTTCGAGCTGTACAGTGTGTTTTTGCCGCTGTACGGAGCGCACAGAGAATACTTTTACGAGTGGTGCGAGATCGCGTCTGTTTACGGCGCGCCGGCGGACTGCCTTTGGGGCGGCGGACGCCTCGGCGACGGCGAGCACGACCCGCGCGCGGTACTCTCGCTCATGCGGGAATATAACATCTCCGCGCGGCTGACATTCAGCAATTCTTTGTTGGAGGAAAAGCACTTATCCGACCCGAAGTGCAATACGCTGTGCAAGCTGTTTGCGGAAAGCGAAAGCCCGCAAAACGGCGTGATCGTGCATTCCGATTTACTGTTAGACTATTTAAAAAAGACGTACCCGGGGCTGTATTTTGTTTCGTCTACGACGAAGGTGCTGACGGACTTTGAAGACTTTAAACGGGAGCTCGAACGTGAAGATTTTCGGTTTGTCGTGCCGGATTTTCGGCTGAATAAACAAGTTGAAAAGCTGAACGCGCTGCCGCAGGCGCTGAAGGACAAGGCGGAGTTTCTCTGCAACGAGTGCTGCTCTTTCGGCTGCAAAGACCGCAAAGCGTGCTATGAGGCCGTGAGCCGCAAAAACCTCGGTATGGACGGCCCGAAGCACATCTGCACCGCGCCGAACGCAAAGGAGGGTTACCACTTTTCAAAGGCGATGGAGAACCCGGGGTTTATCGGTGTTGAAGATATACAGAACGTATATCTGCCGATGGGCTTCACGAACTTTAAAATTGAGGGCAGGGGGCTCGGCAGTGCGCTCATTTTGGAATTTCTGCTTTACTACATGACAAAGCCGGAATACCGGCTGCGCGTGCGGGAAGAAATATATTTAGACAACATGCTCGATCTGTTTTGAAGAAAGCACGGTTTGCGGCAAATTTCGCTGCGGGCCGTTTCTTTTTCTCAGCTTCTGTGCTATAATGACGGAAACGAGAAACATGAGGGAAAGGGTGTTCATTTATGGATCTGGAACGAATCGAAAAAGCGGTGCGGGAAATTCTGCTGGCTGTCGGAGAAGACCCGGAGCGCGAGGGCCTGCAGGAAACGCCGAGCCGTGTGGCACGCATGTATGCGGAGATTTTCTCGGGGTTAAAATCCGACCCGAAGCAGCATCTCAAAATTTTCCACGAAGAGGGCGAGCACGACGAGCTCGTTTTTGTGCGGGACATTCCGCTTTACTCCGTATGTGAGCACCATTTGCTGCCGTTCATCGGCAAGTGCCATATTGCGTATATCCCGCGCGACGGCAAGATCATCGGGCTTTCCAAATTTGCCCGTATTGTCGATTGCTTTGCGCGGCGTCCGCAGGTGCAGGAGCGTCTGACGGCGCAGATTGCGGACTTTATCGAAGAAAACCTGAACCCGCGCGGCGTGGCGGTGTTCATTGAAGCGGAGCACTTGTGCATGACGATGCGCGGCGCGCGTGCGGCGGGCGCTTTGACGCAGACCTCTGCCTTGCGCGGCTGCATGCGCACGGAAGCGAAGACCCGCAACGAGGTCATGCTGCTGCTTGCAAAGTAAGGAGACCGATATGACGGAATTTTACGCGGCGGGAAAACGCTTTCCGCTGAACAGAACCTATGTGATGGGCATTTTAAACGTGACGCCGGATTCGTTTTCCGACGGCGGCAAGTATTTTGACCCCGAAAAAGCGGTGCGCCACGCGGTAGAGATGGAAGCGCAGGGCGTGGACATTGTGGACATCGGCGGGCAGTCCACCCGCCCGGGCAGCGTGCGCATCTCGCCCGAAGAAGAATGGGCGCGCATTGAAAACGTGGTGAAGGCAGTTGCGGAAAAGACGAATCTTGCTGTTTCCATCGACACGTTTTACCCCGAGGTGGCGGAAAAAGCCCTCAAAGCCGGCGCACATATCATCAACGACGTGACGGGTTTTGCACCGGAAATGTGGCGCGCGGTGGAAAACACCGACTGCGGCTGCATCGTGATGCACCCCGGCGATCCGGATGACCTGAACGGTGCGGGCGGCGACATTTTGGAACGCGTTCGGGCATTTTTCGAGAAGAAAACGACGGAAGCGGAACAGCGTGGCGTCAATAAAAATCGCCTTTGCTTCGACCCGGGCATCGGCTTTGGCAAGACAAATGAGGAAAATTTCGCGCTTATCGCAAACCCGGAGAAAATCCGCGTGCCGGGTACGGCACTTTTGATGGCGGCGTCGAGAAAACGCGTTATCGGTGCTGTTTGCGGCAACCCGCCGTTTGAAGACCGCATGGCGGGCACGGTGGCGGCACATACGGCATCGGTGCTGTTCGGTGCAGACATGGTGCGCGCACACGATACGTTTGAAGCGGTGCAGGCGGCGCGCGTAGCAGATGCGATAAAGCAATTCAGAAAGTGAGTATAAAATGGAAACAATACGCATTAAGGGCCTTGAGATATTTGCCTACCACGGCGTGAACCCGGAGGAAAAGGAAAACGGCCAGAAGTTTATTTTAGACATTGCGATGCAGGCGGACATTTCCCGCGCGGCGCAGACAGATGACCTCAACGAGACTGTGAACTACGCCGCCGTGCGCAAAACGGTGAACGCGGTGTTCACGGCGCAGAAATATGACCTCATTGAGCGCGCGGCGCAGGTGGTATGCGATGCGATTTTGGAGAACTACCCGAAGGTGCAGAGCGTGACGATAGAGCTGAAAAAGCCGGAAGCGCCCATCAACGCGGTGTTCGATTACGTCTCGGTCGAAATGACAAGGAGCCGTGCATGAAGCGCGTCGTCTTGGGGCTCGGCACAAATTTAGGCGACCGCCGGGAAAATCTGCGCGCAGCGCTCGCGGCGCTTTCGCATTTGCCGAAAACGGAGGTCGAAAATGTTTCCTCCGTGTGGCAGACCGCGCCGTTTGACGTGCCGGACGAGCAACAGGACTATTGGAATATTTGCGTTTTGCTGAAAACGGAGCTTTCGCCAAGCGCGGTGCTCGGCGCGTGCCTCGGTATAGAGGCAGCGATGGGGCGCGTGCGGGAAATTTACCACGGTGCACGGTGCATGGACTTAGATGTTTTGCTGTACGAGGGCTTCACACAGCGCGAAAAGGAGCTCAATGTGCCGCACCCCGGCATTTTGGAGCGCGCGTTCGTGCTGTTCCCGCTTTTGGAACTGTTTCCGAAAAAGAATGCGTTCGGCTTCGATTTTGCGGACGCACCGGGCTTTAAAGACGGGGACGACGTGCAGCGCGTCGGCGCGGCGAAAGAAATCTTGGATTGATATTTCTAATGCAGAAAATTGAGGAAGCTAAGTGCTTCCCTTTTTCTTTTGAAATGTAAACTTTCCGTGTCTGATTACAGAAAGATTTCAAAAAACCTTGAAAAAGTTACCGAATTGTAATATATTATAAGGGTAGAGTTTTTTAGGACTCTTGATTTTTGTGAAAACACGGAGTTAATCGATATGAAGATGAAGAAAAAAAGCTTGCGTTTTGTGGCCGGTGTGCTGGCGGTGACGATGCTCATTTCCTCCAACTCGGTCTTTGCGACCACGACGGCAGAATACGATGAGCAGATTGAATCCATTAAATCGCAGCAGGCGGAAAATGAAGCCGAGGCCGAGCGCCTTAACGAAAAGCTTGATTCGCTGCGCGACCAGACGAGTGAAGCCGAAGCGTATCAGGCAACGCTCGAAGAGCAGATCACAACGTACCAGACGAGCATCGACCTTGCGGTGCAGAACATTACGCAGCTCAATACGAACATCACGAACCTCGAAGCCGAGATTAAAAAGGCGGACGAGGAATATGCCGATACATTTGCAGAATTGAAAGTCCGTTTGCGCTCGCTGTATGCTTCCGGCGGCAACCTGACGACGCTGCAGATCTTATTTGATTCCACGAGCCTTTACGATTTTTCCATGCGCTCCGAGGCGATGAAGACCATCACGAAGCACGACCGCGAGTTGATGGAGAAAATCCGCCTTTACCGCATTCAGACGCAGGATCAGCGCGATGAGCTCAACAAAGAAAAAGAGGAGCTTGCCGACCAGAAGAAAGACCTTGAAAAAAAGCAGGAAGAATTGCAGGCGCTCGAGGAAGAAAACCAGAAGCTCATCGACGAGCTGAATATCCAGAGCAGCGAGGCGGAAAGCGATTTGGCGGCGGCCGAAGCGGCGAAGGAAGATTACGTTTCGCAGCTTGACCAGCTTATCGCAGACCGAAACGCGCAGGCCGAAAAGGAAGAGGAAGCACGCCGTCAGGCAGAAGCGAACCAGAATGCCGCGAACAACAACTCCGGCAGCGGCAACACGTCTTCCGGCTCGGGTAACACGAGCGATGTTTTGAACACCGGAGACCTTTCATTCAGTTGGCCGCTTGCGGGCTACGGCTACGGCAGCATCACACAGTATTTCGGCGGCATGTTCAGTGGCTCGCCGCACGGCGGTGTGGACATCGGCGTTCCGTACGGTACCCCCATTTACGCGGCGGAATCCGGTCAGGTCATCTCTGCGGAGTACCACTGGTCCTGGGGCAATAACGTGCTCATCTGGCACAACGGTACATATTCCACGCGCTACGCGCATTGCAGCTCGCTTGCGGTTTCCGCAGGCGAATATGTGGAAAAGGGCCAGATCGTCGGCTATGTCGGCTCCACAGGTCAGTCCACGGGCAACCACCTCCACTTTGAGGTCTACCAGAACGGCACGCGCGTTGACCCGCTGAATTTCGTGTAAGATAGCTTATAAAATGATAAACACTCCAAAAAGTTGGTTTTAACCGCTTTTTGGAGTGTTTTTTTATGTGGCGCAGGGTTTTAGAGAGTTACAAAAAAGTGCCTACTTGTGCGGGTAAAAACGGTCGGTTATAATAAATCCGAAGAAAGGCGGAAAGTCGAAACGGAAGGGGCTTTTCCACATGAACGAAGTCATAGGCTCATTATTTTACCGCTCAAGTTTTTATAGAAGAGGAAATGTCTCGGGCGCAAACGGCGTTTCATGGAAGACGATGCGCCACGTGATCTTCTCCGGAGGCGCAAAATGCAGCGCCGAGCAGGCGGTCAGCACGGCTTTGTCTTCACTTTTTGCCGTGACAAACAGCGCCGTTGGTCCGTCTGCGCCACCGATGACGATAACGGCAGCGTTTTGCGCTTCGGGCATGAACGGGTAGCCCTTGGGCGCTTCGCGCTCAACAGGCGGATCGTTCTGCGTGCAGTCCTCAACGGAGATGAGGTTTTTCGGCGGGGCAGGCGAGACCGTATAGGTCATTGCGGTAAATCGATTCGGAAAATCGAAACGCGCGTCGGAAAAAGCGTTTTTCGGCAGCGTCTGCGGCTCCAAATTCTGAGCCGTCAGCGTGTACGGTATGCCGTTATGGGAAAACGCAAATATGTCGCCGGGTTTTTGAACTTCAAACTCCGCGCCGGGCACGCACACGGGCTGCGGGGTCAGCGTCAACGCGAGCGACGAAATGCTTTTCGGGCGGCGCTTTGTCTTCCACGGGAACGAATAGCGGTGAATCGCCCAGCCGTCTTCAGGGTTTAGCCCGTAGTGGTCGATGATCGCGCGCTCGGTGGGCGTGTCAAAATCGCTTTCGCCGTCTTCGTCGAGTGCAGGCTCGCAAGCCGCAGCGTTTTGAAACAGCGGGTGGTACGAAAGCCCGTGACCCTGCGAAAACGGGAGCGTCTGTCCGTTCAGCTCAATTTGCGGCGAAAACTCAAAAGCCAGCGGATTTTCGCGCTCCGCCTGTTCGAATACATCGTTTGGCACGTCTTCATCTTCAAGATACTCCCATTTTTTACAGAAATCTTCGAGCGCCGCTTTATCAGCGCGCATGAGAATGTCGAGCACAAGTCCTTTTGCGGTAAGGTACGCCGCGGGCACGTACCAATCGCGTCCCGCAAAGCGGAACTTTTGATTTAGCTCGAGCGCCTGCCCGGGGTGGCTGCCGTCCGGGCTTTTGCCGCCGAAGCTGCCGTTAAAGTAGACTTTCCACACGTCTTTCATGGTTATTCCTCCATTTCCTTTTTCGCCCAGTCGGCATCCTTGAAAATCGCACGGCCTACGCCGATGAGGTCGGCGGCGCCTTCCTCAAGCAGTGCTTCGGCTTCGTTCGCCTTTGTCACGCCGCCCGTCAGAATGACTGGCACATGCACGGCTTCGCGAATCGCGGAGGAGGCGTCCGAAAAGAAACCGGGGCCCTTTCGGTTTTTCACCGTAAAGCCGTTGAAACCGCCGGAAATATCGAGCAGGTCAACACCGGCTTTCTCAAACTTTTTGCAGGCATACACCGCGTCGTCAATGGTCGCGCCGCTCTCGGTGTAGTCGCTCGCGCCGAGACGCAGGGCAACGAGGTAATCCGCGCCCACGGCTTTGCGCACCGCGCGGATGACGTCCAAAAGCAGGTGAATGCGCCCGTCGAGGTCGCCGCCGTAAGCATCCGTGCGCTTGTTGCCGAGCGGGGAGTAGAACTGGTCAAGGAGATACCCGTGTGCCGCATGGATTTCTACGCCGTCAAACCCGGCTTCTTTTACGCGCAGCGCGGCTTCGGCAAACTTATTTGCAACGGTGTGTATGTCGTCCGCGGTCATTTCGCGCACGGGCTTTTCGCTTTTGCGTGCATACTCCGACTGTGCCGTGACGCTCGCACTGATTGCCGGATAGCCGGTGATTTCTTCTGTGGCCGCACTGCCCGCGTGGTTGATCTGCGCGATGACGCGGGTATTGTTTTTATGGATGGTCTCCACAAGCTTAGTAAGGCCCGGAATATCGGTGTCGCGCGAAACGGAGAGCTGGCCCTCGTGCGCCTTGCCCTCGGGGCTGACGTAGGCGTGTTCGGTGACGATGAGTCCGATGCAGCCGCCCTTGGAGCGCGCGTCGTAGTATGCGAGCAGATCGTCCTGCACGGTACCGTCCGGTGTTTTGCCGGTTGCCATCGGCGGCATGACAAGGCGGTTTGCAAGTTCCACATTATGGACGGTGAGCGGGGTGTGCAGCAGTTTGTTCATGGTGAAAATTCCTTTCCGTTTGGTTTTTAAAGCGATGCTGTTTTATTTGATATCATGCAGAAATTACTTTTTGGTGCAGTGTACTGAGGATGAGCACAGTATATCACAGCGGTTTTCAACTTTCCAGATATAAAGCATGAAAAAACGGCTTTTGGACATACTGAAAGCGTATTGCAAAACAGAAAGGATGAAAACGATGAAAATACAAAAGGTTCTGGCGACGGAAATTCTCGATTCCCGCGGCACGCCGACCGTCGGCGCAACGGTCATCTTGAGCGACGGCTCCGTCGGCACGGCGAACGCGCCCTCCGGCGCATCGACGGGTAAATTTGAAGCGCACGAAAAGCGCGATAATGACCGCAAGCGCTATCTCGGGCGCGGCGTGAAAAAAGCCGTGGAGGGCATTGAGGAAACCGTTGCCCCGGTGCTCGAAAATATGCAGCGCGTGACGGTGCAGAACGTCGACAGAATGCTCATTGAGCTTGACAACACCAAAAACAAAGAAAAGCTCGGCGCAAACGCCACATTGGCGGTGTCGCTCGCTGCTGCAAAGGCGCTTGCCGCGCACTATAAACAACCGTTTTTCCGCTACCTCGGCGGCACGAACGCACAGAAGCTTCCCGTGCCGATGATGAACATTTTAAACGGCGGCGCGCACGCGGCGAATAACGTGGATATTCAGGAGTTCATGATTGTGCCCGTGGGCGCAAAATCGTTTTCGGAGGCCGTGCGCATGGGCAGCGAGATCTACCACACGCTCGGCGGCATTTTGAAGCAGCGCGGTCTTGCAATCTCCGTGGGCGATGAGGGCGGCTTCGCGCCGAACCTCGCAAGCGACGAAGAAGCGATAGAGATCATTTTGGAGGCCGTTTCGAGCGCGGGCTACACGACGGACGAGGTGAAGATTGCGCTTGACGCGGCTGCGAGCGAATGGACGGCGAACGACGGCTATCTTTTACCGAAGCGCGGCACAAAATACACCTCCGCGCAGCTCATCGCGTATTGGGAAAAGCTGTGCGAAAAGTACCCCATTTGCTCTATTGAAGACCCGCTCGGCGAAGAGGATTGGCCCGCGTGGACAACCATTACCGAAAAGCTCGGCAAAAAATCATGCTTGTCGGCGATGATCTGTTCGTTACGAATTCGACACGAATTCGCGAGGGCATCGGGCGCAAGGCCGCAAACGCACTGCTTGTAAAGCCGAACCAGATCGGCACACTGACGGAAACGCTCGCCGCCGTGGAGCTTGCAAAGGAGAACGGCATGAAGATCGTCATGTCGCACCGCTCGGGCGAAACGGAGGACACAAGCATCGCGGATATTGCCGTTGCCATAAACGCAGGGTTCATCAAATCCGGCGCGCCGTGCCGCAGCGACCGCACCGCAAAATACAACCGCCTGCTGCGCATTGCAAAGGAAAATGAAATGGACGAAATGTACGGTACAGGCAAATAAAAAAGGGTATCTCGGTTTTCGCCGAGATACCCTTTTAAGTTCAGAAAAGGTTTACCAATCCAGACCGGAGAACTTGTGGAAGCTGTCCATGCTGATGCGGACGCTTTCCATCTGGGTCAGCTGCGTGTGATCCTGCTCAAGCACAATGTACTCTGCGCCAAGCTCGTTGCCCTTGTTGATGATGGACTGGATGTCCATGATGCCGGTGCCGATTTCGCAGAAATCCTTGTGGTCGGAACCCTTGCCGAAGCTGTCCCACGTGACGAGCACGTTCGGGTCGTTGACGGTCCACAGGTTGATCGGGGAATCGGAGGTCTTGGAGAAATCCTTCTGGTGAATGAGCTTCAGGCGGTCGCCGAGGCGGTCCATAACGGCCAGCGGATCCATACCGCCGCGCATTGCCCAGAACGTATCAAGCTCAAAGCTGACGTAGTTCGGGTCGGTATTGTCCATGATGTGGAACAGAATTTCCTTGCCGTTCAGCTTCTGGAACTCGTGGTAGTGGTTGTGGATGAGGAACTTGATGCCGTGCTCGGAGAGCTTTTTGCCCGCCCAGTTGTAATATTCGCAGCGCTCCATCAGCTGGTCGTAGCCGGTGTAGAAATCTGCGGACTGGCCGAGGTACTTCGTGCCCACCTGCGTGTGGTACGCAATCATCGGGTCGATGGTCTCCTCATTGATGGGGCGGATGTGACCGCTGATGAGGTTTGCGCCGGTTTCTTTTAAAAGCTTCTGCATGTCCTCAACGCTGACGCCGAAGCCTACGCCCGGGTCTGTATCTGCGTTGGAGCTTGCAAACTCAAGGTTCTTATAACCAATCTCTGCGACCTGGCGGATCGCGTTGATCGGGTCTTTTTTCATTTCGTCGCGCACGGAGTAAAGCTGAATGCCGACTTTAAGTGCCATAATAGGTTCAATCCTTTCTTGTCCGTTTGCCTGCTGTGCAGGTTATTTCACGATAATTGTACTGCGTTTTTACTCTGCCGTCAAGCGCCCGAAACGGGAGACGTGTGTGCAAAATGTGAATTAGGAAAGTTACAGGACGGTATCCTGCGTATTTTCGGGTCAGAGGGGGAAGAAGCAAATGTGAATGAAGTTTTTCGCCTTTTTGAAGACAATTTTAAAAAATTACAAAATTGTAATTTGATACGCCGTTACGGTGTACAACTCGAAAATTATTTGATTAAAAGATAAACATGATTTGATAATAAGAATAAAGGTATGTTTATATTATTTCAACTTGCACAGGAAAATGGAATTGCCCTAAATTGATCGAGATGACTGAACAAAAAATATTCCTGCAAAATTTCCGAAATTTTTGAAAAAACCAGTGAAATACAGTTGAATAACTGCAAGAGTTGTGAAAGCGGTTTCATAAATTTTGCGAATTTAGCAATTTGTTGTCTTTTGAAAACGCATGAAAAATATGGAACCGCTTACACAAACTTGTATGGAGTGGAAATCGAGATCAAAAAAATTAGGCAAGATGCACAAACCGAAAACCAATGACAAATTTGGGCAAAAAACCGAGTATAGGCTATTTTTGTTGTTGACATTCACAAAAGAGGGTGATAAAATCACAAATGCAAACAAAATGATATACCGCGTTTTTGTAAGATGCACCAAATACAAAGCAAATCGTTTGATTTGTTTTGTTCGTGTCTCTTTTTCTGTGGCAGCGGTTCCACAGAAAAGGGGACAAGTTTCGGTATGTTTCAGCGTCACGGGGGAAACCTGTTATTCGGATGTTGCCTCGGGCAAAAACAGCCTTGTGTTTTCTTATTGAAAGCGCGGTCATCACAATATTTTTAGGAGGTTATACCGTATGGCAGCAGCAGCTAAACCGGCAAAGCCGGCGTATGAGCTGAGCGGCTGGGAGCGCTTTAAAAAAGATGTTGTCCGCGACAAGTGGCTGTATCTTCTGATTCTTCCCGGCATGCTTTTCATGCTCATCTTCCGCTATATTCCGATCTTCGGCAATGTGATTGCTTTTATGGACTTCAACCCCTACAACATGTGGAACAGCACATGGGTAGGCTTTGACCAGTTCATCAAGCTTTTCAATAAGCCGGCGTTCATGCAGACTTTCTACAACACCCTCTACATCTCCATTTTGAAGATGGTATGTGGCTTCCCGATTCCGATCATCCTCGCTTTGATGATGAACGAGATGCGCAACATGCAGTTTAAGAAAGTGGCGCAGACACTCCTTTATCTGCCGCACTTCATTTCTTGGGTTGTTATGGCCGGCCTCATCATGAATTTCCTCGATCCGTCCACGGGCCTCGTCACCGCGCTCCTCAAGAGCATCACGGGCAAGGACCTGCAGGTGCTTACCGACAAGGCGCTCTTCGTCCCGATGCTGATTATCACCGACATCTATAAGACGATGGGCTGGGGCACGATTATTTACTTCGCGGCGCTGTCCGGTGTTGACCCGCAGCTTTACGAAGCAGCCGAGATTGACGGTGCACGCAAGTGGAAGCAGATGATCAACATTACGCTGCCGGCGATTACCCCGACGATTGTTATCATGCTGATCCTCAACTGCAACAACATTGTAAACGCAGGCTTCGACCAGATCTTTATGCTGTATTCCGCACTGGTTTATGACGTAGCCGATATCATCGATACGTATGTGTACCGTATCGGTATCCAGAAGGCAGACTACTCCTTCTCTACCGCAGCGGGCATGTTCAAATCCGTCATCGCTCTCGTCATGATCCTCATCGTCAACTTTGTTGCCAAGAAGACCGGCAACGAGGGTATTTGGTAAGGAGGTTATGAACATGGAAAAGAACAAAATCAAAACCTCTACAGGCGAAAAGATCTTTACCGTATTCAACTACGCGTTCTTTACGCTGCTCTGCCTCGTCATGCTGTATCCGTTCTGGCATGAGATTATGCTTTCCTTCAGCTCCCTTGAAGCATCCATGAAGGGCGGCATCTTCCTCTGGCCGAAGGGCTTTAATCTGGATACTTATAAATCCGTATTTAAAAACCCGAACATCTACACGGGCTTCCGTACCACGATCATCGTCACGATTGCCGGTACGGCACTGGGCACGCTGCTCACCGCTATGACCGCTTATCCGCTTTCTAAGTCCAGACTGCGCGGCGGCAAAGTGTTGATGACGCTTGTCCTCTTCACCATGATTTTCTCCGCCGGTATGATTCCGAGCTTCCTGCTCATCCAGAATATCGGCCTTATGGATAATATCCTCGCGCTGATCCTGCCGGGTCTCGTAAGCGCATACAACTGCATCATCATGAAGAGTTTCTTCCTTTCCATTCCGGAAAGCCTTGAAGAATCTGCCCGCATCGACGGTGCAACCGACCTGCGCATCTTCTTCTCCATCATCCTGCCGCTTTCCAAGGCGACCATCGCCACCATCGCGCTGTTCACAGCGGTTGGCTACTGGAACGACTATTTCTCCACGGTCCTTTATATCCGCTCCGTTGATAAGTGGGCTCTGCAGGCGGTTCTGCGCAACATGCTGACGAATACACAGCAGGCAATGCAGCAGGCAGGCGTCAACGTCATGGCGCAGACGAATACCAACGCACAGACGATCAAGGCCGGTACCATCGTGGTTTCCACGGTGCCGATCCTCATCGTGTACCCGTTCGTGCAGAAGTACTTCGTTAAGGGTGTTATGATCGGCGGCGTTAAGGGCTAAGCCCGCACTCTTTTGGGTTGTCCCGAAGCATGGCTTCGGAAAACTATATTATCATCATTTCCAAATTTCCAAAGAAAGGATTTTAGTCATGAACATGAAGAAAATCGCATCCGTTGTTCTGGCACTTGCACTGAGCGTAAGCGTATTTGCAGCGTGCGGCAGCAACGGCAATTCTTCCGCAAGCTCTACGGCTTCCACCGAGAGCAGCACTGCTTCTACCGACAGCAGCACTGCTTCTACCGACAGCAGCGCAGCTGCGACCGGCGACAAGATCGACGTTCTGAACCAGAGCGAAACGATGGACGTTTCCGTTGCAGTTATGACCGGCTTCACCGCAGCTGACAGCCGCGTTCAGAAGGAGCTTGAGGAAAAGTACAACGTTAAGTTCAATCTCGTTGTTCTCCCGGGTTGGGCTGACGGCCAGTCCCAGATCTCCCTGCTGATGGCATCCAACGACATGCCGAACATCATGTGGTGGTGGACCATGGATACCGAGTACAACAAGTGGGTGAAGGCAGGTCTGTTGGACGATGTCTCCGCTTACATGGATAAGTACACCGTTATCCGCGACTACTACAACAAGATGGACCCGAAGACCCTCTTCTATGCATCTGAGGCCGACGGCTCCATTTACAGAATCCCGGGCGACGTTGCTGAACCGTCCTGCGAGAACCTCTGGATCCGCCAGGATTGGCTCGATAACCTGAATCTTAAGGCTCCGACCACGATCGAAGAGCTCAACGAAGTGCTCCGTGCTTTCACGGAGGACGATCCGGACGGCAACGGTCAGAACGACACCTACGGCCTCGGCGGCGACGGTTACGACTTCCGTTCCTTCTGGCCGTGGATCCAGTCCTATGACCAGACCCATTACAGCCGTTTCTGCGTAGATGACAACGGCGTTGTCACCTACGGCCCGGCTAACGAGGGCACCAAGAACTGGGTTAGCGACGTTGCTGATCTGTATGCAAAGGGCTACATCACCCCGAACATCACGCAGGATACCGACCGTGACGAGCAGATGGCAAACGGCGGCTTCGGCGTAACGTACAGCTGGTGCGCATGGAACAACCCGGACTCTGCTCCGATGATGTCCTTCTATGCTTCCAACCCGGATGCTAAGTGGGTACCGATCGACATGGTCAAGGGCTCCAACGGCAACCCGCAGGAAGACCCGGCTACAAGCGCTGCTTGGGCATATTTCGCAATCACCAACACAGCTTCCGATCCGGAAAGACTGTATGCAACTTGGGACGACATGTGCGATTCCGATAACTACATCGCACGCCGCTTCGGTATCGAAGGCACCGATTACAAGTACGACGAGAACGGCCAGTATGTCGCTATCGTTGGCCCGGACTCCGAGGAGAACACCTCTAAGAATATCGGCCTCAAGCTGTTCGATAACCTCATGAACCGTAAGGACGAGTGCAACATCTCCAATACTCCGGAGACTACCGCTCTGTTCAAAAAGTCCGGCGAAAACAGCCGCTATGCTGCTGCTCACCTCGTTGAGTGGAAGGATCCGGCTTCCTTCGAGTCCTGGACCGAGTGCAGCGCTGACATCGAGGCTGAGAAGGATCAGTACCTCTGGGGTGTCATCGCCGGTCAGGAATCCATCGACGATTGGGACAACTATGTTGCAACGCTGAACAGCCTCGGCCTCGAGGACGTTCTTGCTGAAGCAAACGAGGACTATGCAGAGCTCAGCGCTCAGATGGAAGAGTACCTTGCTGCTCACGGCGAAGCGTAATCGATTGATCTGATCTCGATTAAAATGTATACAGATGGGGGAAGCTTTCGGGCTTCTCCCATTTTGTTTCTTATGCAAAAATAAGCCGAGAAAAAACTGTGCATGTTTGCAAGAAAATGTGCGTTTTTTTCTCTATATGAAATTTGCAAAAAGATATTGAATTCTCACTTTGCATCGGCTACAATGCAAAGAAAGGCAAATATACGCCTGTGCAAATACCCCGAAGGAGTTGTAAAAAATGAGCAAACTGTCTCTTGCCGGCGCGTGGAAGCTGCGCGGCGAATTTATGGACGTTACGGCAGAGCGCTACAACGAAGTGCTGCGTAAAATGGACGCAGCCCCCGTGCGCGCAACGCTGCCGGCGTTCTTAAAGCTTGAAGACCTTTCCGAAGAAGAACAGGCAGAGTTCTTAAAAGACCCGAACCCGCATTTTCACGTGATGACGGATAAAGCGAATCATGCGTTCCCTTCTAAATACGGCTTTATCCCCATGACCGTGCCGGGCGACGTCACCACCGCCCTCATCGAAAACGGCATCGTAGAAGAACCTTTTTTGAAGGAAAACACAAAGAAAAACCAGTGGATCAAGGATCTTTCCTGGTGGCTCGTCCGCGATTTTGACGTCACAGAGGAGATGCTGAACGAAGACATCGTGCGCCTCAACATTGAAATGCTCGATTTCAATGCGGATATCATCGTAAACGGCATGCCCGCTGCGCACCACGAAAACGCGTTCTGCGCGTTCAGCGAAGACATCAAGCGCTTTTTGCACGTCGGCAAAAACCAGCTCGTCATTCGCCTCACCTCCGGCATGGAGCTGCACTATCCGCGCGACGCCGTTTCGTTCTACTGCGCAAGTGAAAACGCCATCTGTGACCAGCGTGTCTACACCCGCAAGCCGCAGTTTACCTACGGCTGGGACTGGTGCCAGCCCGTGCCCACCTGCGGCATCGGCCGCTCCATCGAGATTGAAGCGTTCAGCGGTGCGCAGGTCATCGCGTCCCGCGTCGATACGTTAAAGCTCGACGGCGATGACGCCGAAGTGGAGTTCCACTTCGAAATCGAAAAATCCGACATGGTCTCAAGCGCCGAATGCGAGCTTACCTATACGCTCGAATTTGAGGGCAAAACCGTTTATACCGGCAAAAAGACGCTCATGCTCGTCGGCGGCGTGAACTTCGCCGAGGAACGCGTCACAATCAAAAACGCGAAGCTCTGGTGGCCGAACGGCTACGGTGCGCAGAACCTCTATACCTTTAAAGCCTGCTGCGTCACAAAGGGCATCCTGCACGAGATGCAGCCGAAGAAGATCGGCATCCGTACCTTGGAGCTCGATACCTCTAAGCTCGAAGACGGCAGCCGAAACTTCTTCTTTAAGGTGAACGGCGTGCGCATCTTCTGCAAGGGCGGCAACTGGGTGCCGACGGATTCCCTTTATCTGCGCACCCCGAAGGAAAGCTACGAGACCCTCGTGCGCGAGGGCGCGGCGGCGCACTTCACCATGTTCCGCATGTGGGGCGGCGGCACGTATGAGCCGGACTGCTTCTATGAATATTGCTCGGAGTACGGCATTTTGCTGATGCATGACTTTATGTATGCCTGCGCGTTCTACCCCGACCACAAAAACGATTTCCTCTTTGAGGCGGAGCGCGAAGCCGAGTACCAGACAAAGCGCCTTGCACATTATCCCTGCATGGCCATCTGGACGGGCAACAACGAGATTGCGGAATCCTACACCGATTGGTTCCCGGCGCCCATCAAGCCGGAGCGCTTCTACGGCGAGAAAATATTCAACTATATTCAGCCGCGTGCCGTGCATCGCAACAGCCCGCTCATTCCGTATATGCCGTCCTCGCCGTACTTCGGCGACCGCGCCAACGAGAGCGAACAGGGCGACGTGCACGCATGGTCGTTCTTCGGCCGTCACCCGAAAACGAAGTTCAAGTTTGTCTATGAGCTTGAGGCATTCGACCGCATCCCGGCGCGCTTCTCCAGTGAATACGGCTTCTTCGGCGCACAGATGGAAAGCACCGTTCGCCGTTACCTCGACGGCACCGAAATGCGCTTCGATAACCCTATCTGGAAGCACCACGGCGAGTTTGACCGCAAGCGCAGCAACATCGACGGCGCGATTGACCGCCATTTGACGGAGTTCAAAACCCTCGATGAACACGGCTATCTGCTGTACAGCGGCATCATGCAGGGCCTTCTGTACGCCGAGCTTGCCGAAGCCATGCGCCGCAAGCCGTACGGCGCAGGCGACCTCATCTGGATGTACAACGATTGCTGGCCGGAGACAGGCTGGACGATCATCGATTATTACCTGACGAGAAAGATCTCGTTCTATTTCTTAAAGCGCGCGTTTGCAACGAAAAAGCTCATCATCCGCGCGTGTGAGGGCGGTGCAGAAGTGACCGTCATCAACGAAACGCCCGAAGCGTTCACGGCGGATATTCACTGCGGCTATATGACCTTCACCGGCGAGACCGACAGTCTCTGCACAAAGACGCTCAAGGTCGCTCCGCACTCCATGCAGCAGTTCCACATTTCCGTCTGCAATGATTTGAAGCACGGCTTCTTCTTTGCAAGCGCCGAGGGCTTTGACACCGCCGACAGCCTGCGTGCGTATTACCGCGATTACGTCTTCCCGGAAAGCGACGCAAAGATTGAAAAGGTGGAGCAGGACGGCAACGATCTGCTCGTGACGATCCGCGCGAGCGTGTACACGCCGTTTGCGTACCTCATGACGAGCGACGACCGTGTGCATTACGATGATAACTACGTTACGCTCTACCCGAACGAGCCGAAGACGCTCCGTGTGGAAAACTGCACGGAAACGCCTGTGCTGCACGTTGCCGCACCCGCCCCGAGCGAAGAAACGAAAAAAGCCAGCTATACGGATTCCTGGTTCTGATACGTACTGAAATGCTGCCGCATAGAGCCCCGCTTTGTGCGGCATGCTTTCTATAAAATAACGAGTTTTGAAAGGAGTTTCGCATGAAATACCGTTTTCAAGATAACACCCTGCCGTTTGAAGAGCGCGCAAAAGACCTGCTCTCCCGCTTAACGCGCGAAGAAAAGGTCGGCATGATCACGTCGCAGCTCGATGATATTCCGCGCCTCGGCATTAAAAAGACACACATCGGCACCGAGATCGCGCGCGGCGTCGTAAACCGCGACCAGAAGCGCGAAACCACCATTCTGCCGCAGCCGTGGGGCATGGCGGCCATGTTTGACGATGCCCTCATGGAGCAGCTCGGCGACATGGCAGGCGACGAAACGCGCATCACGCACGATATGGAAGAAAAACCGTCCTCTCTGGAGCTTTTCGGACCCACCATCGATATGGAGCGCGATCCGCGCTGGGGCAGAAACGAAGAAGCCTATGGCGAAGACCCGTGCCTTACGGGTAAAATGAGCACCGCCTACTGCCGCGGCCTTACGGGCAAGGACGAGAAGTATTTGAAGACCGCGCCTTTGCTCAAGCATTTCTACGCCAACAACTACGAAAACGAACGCCAGACGACGAACGCGAACATCACCCCACGCTTAAAGCACGAGTATTACTTAAAAGCGTTTGAGCCCGCCGTGCGCGAAGGCCGCGCGCCGGGCCTTATGACGGCGTACAACTGCATCAACGGCGTAGAGGGCGTCAACAACCCGGACGTTTCGGAAATCTGTAAAAAAGAGTGGGGCATGACGTTCGCTGTCAGCGACGGCGGCGATTTCGGCCAGAACGTCGCCGCGCACCGTACGTATGAAAACCACGCGCAGTCTATGGGCGACATCCTCGGCGTCGGCGCGGATATGATGCTCGACAGCCGCTCCATGGTTGACCCTGCCGTGCGCGAGGCGCTCGAAAAAGGCTACCTCACCGAAGAAAACCTCGATAAAGCCGTGTATTCCACGTTATTGCTGCGCTTTAAGCTCGGCGATTTCGACGAAGACCACCCCTACGCGCACATTGACCCCGCAAAGCTCGCAAGCCCTGCGCACAAGGCGCTCGCCGTAAAAGCGGCAAAGGAGTCCGTCATCCTGCTTGAAAACCGTGGTATGCTGCCTTTAACCGACGACGGCAAGTGCACCGTCGCGGTTGTGGGCCCGCTCGCAAATGAAAACTACACCTGCTGGTACTGCGGCTATGCACCGAACCAAACGCCGGTCGTCAAGGGCTTCAGAGAAAAGCTCGGCGAAGACCGCGTACTGTTCGATGAAGGCTTTGACCGCGTGCGTATCCGCTCCGAAAAAACCGGCAAGTACCTGCGCATCGCCGAAAACGGCGCGGTATATGCCGATGCCGACGAGAACACCGCCGACCTTTTTGAGCGCGCGGATTGGGACTTCGGCGCATGGACGCTGCGCAGCGTGCGCACCGGCAAGTACCTCACCGAGGACAAAAATTTCTTCGACGAGACCCCGCAGGACGAAAACGCCGTCACCATCGACCCCGGCATGAACTGTACGGCAGACGTGGTGTTCGGCTGGTTCGTGAAAGAACTGCTGTATGCCAAGGAAGAAGACGGCGTTTTGTACCTCGATACCTGGCAGCACCGCACTGTGGCCGTAAACGTCGAAAATAAGCTCGTTGCAAAGGCCGGCTCCGGTGATTGCCCCTGCAAGCAGTTTACACTGGAAGTCGTTTCCTCCGGCGCAGAGCGTGTGGCAGAGCTCGCGCAACGCGCCGACCACGTCATCGTCTGCGCGGGTAACCAGCCGCTCATCAACGCGCGCGAGGAGTATGACCGTCCGGATATCCGCCTGCCGAAAGCCCAGACTGCGCTCCTGAACGCCGCAGCAGCTGCAAATGAGAGTACTCTGCTGTACCTCGTCACGGGCTATCCGTTCGCCATCAACAAGGAGAAGGACACCGCCAAAGCCGTGCTGTGCTCCACGCACCTCGGCCCGTGCCTCGGCCATGTTGCTGCCGCGACCGTCTTCGGCGAAAACAATCCCGCCGGCCGCACCCCGACCACGTGGTATCGTTCTGTTCGTGATCTCCCCGCGCTTGACGATTACGACATCGCGAAAAACCATGTGACGTACCTCTATTTTAGGGGCAAGCCGCTCTACGCGTTCGGCTACGGCCTCAGCTATACGACTTTTGCATACAGCAATCTGACCGTTAAGCAGGAAAACGGCGAAGTCATCGCGACTGTAAACGTGCAGAACACCGGCGCTCTTGATGGCGACGAAGTGGTGCAGCTTTACATGAGCCTGCCGGGCTCCCTGCGTGTGCGTCCCATCCATGCACTCAAAGCCTTCAAGCGCGTGCACATCCAGGCGGGCGAGACCGTCACCGTTACGCTGAACTTCAAGATCGACGACCTTGCCGTTTGGTGCAACGGCAGAAAGATCTACACGGTCGAAAGCGGCGTGTATAAAATGGAAGTCGGCGCGGCGAGCGACGACATCCGCCTTACCGCCGACGTGGAGATTGCAGGCGAAGCGTTCCCGGGTCGACCGGGCTTCTTCAAGCAGGAAGCCATCGATGCCGATGATTACAGCGGCGTCACGTTCCTCACGGATAAGCGCGACGGCGAAACGTATGTGGAAGCGAAGGATTTCCGCAGCTTCCTCGTATATAAGAACATGGATCTCACCGGCTGCAACGCGTTCGAGTGCGCCATGAGCGCGCCCTCCGGCGACGTGGAGATCCTCCTTGCGGATAACAAGACCGGCAAGGTTCTCGGCAAAGCGGGCGGCACAGGCACCGGAAGCCTCACAAAGTTCACATCGTTTACGTGCGATGTCGCTGCCGAAGCCGGACTCACCGAGCTGCGCATCGTCTTCACAAAGCAGACGTCCTTAAAGTGGTTCCGTTTTTACACGGTGTGAGTTTTAAACCGATTTAAATTCAAAAGTTGAATACTCGAAAAGGGACAGCGCTGTGCTGTCCCTTTTCGCATGTGTGCCTTTTTAACGGTCGCTTTGCTCGCCGTTTGGGAGACCCGTTTTTTTCAGTTGCATTTGAAACCATACGAAAAAGGTATACTATGCCCGAAAAGCATGTGGTTCAATCCATTATAAGTATTTGACATTTTAACCCATCACGGGTATACTAAACTTCAAGTAAAGTACAGGGCGTATATTTGTATTGATATTCGTTTTCAGAAAGAGGGAAGAACAAAAGCTATGTTCAGCGGACGTTTATGGGAGCTCTTTATAGACTCCTTTCCGAAAATTCTCATCCCCGGCCTGACGGTCACCATTCCGCTCACTGTCATTTCGTTCACCTTTGCACTCATTATCGCGGTCATTATGGCGCTGGTGCAGTTCGCAAACGTGAAGGTTTTAAAGCAGATTGCGCGTTTTTACATTTGGATCTTCCGCGGCACACCGCTGCTTGTGCAGTTGTTCGTTGTGTTCTTCGGCCTTTCCCGCGTCGGCGTTTTGCTCGATCCGTTTCCGGCGGCAGTTATCGTGTTCTCCCTGAATGAGGGCGCGTATTGTGCCGAGACCATCCGCGCTGCGCTTGAATCCGTGCCGAAGGGTCAGCTTGAAGCCGGTCAGTGCGTGGGGCTTACCTACCTCCAGACCATTTTCCGCATCGTGCTGCCGCAGGCCATGCGCACGGCGTTCCCGCCGCTTTCCAACTCGCTCATCTCCATGGTCAAGGACACCTCCCTTGCGGCGAACATCACCGTAACGGAAATGTTCATGGTCACACAGCGCATCGTGGCGCGCACGTATGAGCCGCTGCTTTTATACCTTGAGGTCGGCCTTATATACCTCATTTTCTCCACGGTGCTCACTTGGGTGCAGCGCTTTGGCGAAAAGAAGCTCGCGTCTTACGGACACAAGGAGGGCTGAGTTATGCTGCAAATTCTGGACATTAAAAAATCCTTCGGCGAGCTGCATGTGCTGCGCGGCGTCGATCTCGACGTGGAGCAGGGCGATGTGGTTGCCATCATCGGCCCGTCCGGCTCCGGTAAAACAACTCTCCTGCGCTGCGTAAACTTCCTCGAAAAAGCCGACAGCGGCACCTTGATTTTTGATAACGAAAAATTCGAATTCGATAAGATCACCAAAAAAGAGATTGCGCGCCTGCGCCGCAAAACGGCGTTCGTGTTCCAAAACTACAACCTGTTTTTAAACAAAACAGCGCTGCAGAACGTCACAGAGGGTCTCATCGTCGCCCGCAAAATGCACAAGGCGGAAGCCATTGAGATCGGCAAAAAAGCGCTCGACAAGGTCGGCCTTTCCGACCGTTACGATTATTACCCCTCGCAGCTTTCCGGCGGCCAGCAGCAGCGCGTTGCCATTGCCCGCGCCATTGCGACAAACCCGGAGATTATCTTCTTCGACGAGCCGACGAGCGCGCTTGACCCGGAGCTCACCGGCGAAGTGCTTTCCGTCATGCGCGACCTCGCAAATGAGGGCATGACGATGCTCGTCGTCACACATGAAATGGGCTTTGCCCGCACGGTCTCAAACAAGGTCATCTTCATGGAAGACGGCGTTATCGTCGAGCAAGGCTCCTCGAAAGAATTTTTCGAGAACCCGAAGGAGGAACGCACAAAAGCGTTCCTGCGCACCATTCAGGGAGACATGGATTGATTTTTGTCAGTCCGTTATCCATATTTATCCTACTTAAGCAAAGGAGTAAGAGAACATGAAAAGAACACTTTCTTTACTTATGGCTGTGCTGATGCTCACGGCAGTCGTGCTTACGGGTTGCTCCTCGGGCGGCACAACGTCCGGTGCGGCAAGCAGCAGCGATGCTTCCTCTGCATCGAGCGAAGCAGAAAGCGAGTCTTCCGCAGCGGAAGAAAACGACCTGCTCGCGCAGATCAAGGAAAAGGGCACCATCACGGTCGCGATGGAAGGCACTTGGGCGCCGTGGACATACCACGATGCCGATGATAACCTTGTCGGCTATGACGTAGAAGTTGCGCAGAACATCGCAGAAAAGCTCGGCGTAGAGGTCAACTTTGTCGAGGGCGAGTGGGACGGCCTGCTTGCCGGTCTTGATGACGGCCGTTATGACATCATGGTCAACGGCGTAGGCGTCACCGAAGAGCGCGCGGAAAAGTACAACTTCTCTACCCCGTATGCATATAACCGCACCGCTGTTATCGTGCGCGGCGATTACAAGGAGATCAACTCCATGGAAGATCTCGAGGGCAAAACGACCGCCAACACCATTTCCAGCACCTATGCAACGCAGGCAGAAGCCCACGGCGCAACGGTCACGGGCGTGGACGACCTCAACCAGACCATCGAGCTTCTGCTCTCCGGCCGTATCGATGCGACCCTGAACGCAGAAGTCGTATTCGCAGACTACGTAAAGGAGCACCCGGAAGCGAACATCAAGATTGCAACGTTCTCCGATGAAGTCGAAAAGGTTGCCATTCCGATCCGTAAGGGCGACGACACCGCAACGCTGCTCGCAGCCGTTAACGACGCGCTGAAGGAAATGAGTGAGGACGGCACCCTTACCGCTCTCTCCGAAAAATACTTCGGCACCGACATCTCCAAAGAGTAATTTAAAGTAAATTCAGCAAAACAAAGCTCCTACCCGCGTTTCACTGCGGGCAGGGGCTTTTTGCATATCGAAACCGTCCCGCTTCTGTGATAACCCACAAAAGTGTATATTTTTTTTGTAATTCCTCGTGATGTGGTATAAATGAAGCAAGCCGCGGCGTAAAAGAGGGGGCGAGCATAAAACACACAGCGAATCCGAAAGTCTCGCTTTGAAAGCGCCGCACGGTAAGCGGCTTCCTGTTCACGATTGCTGCGGTCAACTTCGTTTATGTAATCAACAATGTCCATGAAAACCGCCTGTCCATGCTCAAAAACGAACAAATTTCGATTACAAATCCGCCATTTTTCAATAATCGGTAGAATATCCCCGAAACGCTTGACTTTTCGTCCCAAATTGCTTATGCTATATCCTGTTGCTGTACGCCCATTTGTGCAGCACGGTCAGTCGTGACATCCTGACCTTAAACAAAACTAGCGCGGCCGGGGCGGCTCCCGGACCGCGGAAAGGAATGCTGAAATGAATAAGAAAACCTCAAAAGTCCGCTTTCTGGCGCTCAGCGCCGTGATTGCGGCGCTGTATGCTGTCCTCACTTACGCCGCTGCCGCCATGAATCTGGCGTTTGGCGCGGTGCAGTTCCGCTTTTCGGAAGCCTTAACGGTGCTCCCGGCCTTTACGCCGGCCGCCATCCCCGGGCTTGCCGTCGGCTGCCTCATCTCGAACCTTGCAAGTCCGCTCGGCGTCGTAGACTGGGTGTTCGGCACGCTTGCAACGCTGCTCGCGGGCATTTTTTCTTACCTTGTACGCAACATTCGCTGGAAAGAGATCCCGGTTTTGGCGCCGCTGCCGCCGGTCATTTTCAACGCCCTCATCGTCGGCTTTGAAGTGGCTTGCCTTGCGGATAACGGCACGTTTGCTTTCGGCAATCTCTCCCTTGCAGGCTTCATCGCGGGTGCCGTTTCGGTCGGCATCGGCGAGCTCATCGTCTGCTATGTGCTCGGTGTGCCGCTGATGATGGCGCTGCGCCGCACGAAGATCAGCGAACTCATGTTGGCATAAATCTGTTCCGGGCGCGCCCGGAGAAAGTCGGTCGGAGTTTATGAAAACGAGCAGATTACAAAAAATAGTAAAGCGTACGTCACCCACGCGCATGTTCGTCGTCAGCTTTTTGATCCTTATTTTTATCGGCACCGTGTCGCTCACGCTGCCGATCTCGGCGAAAAGCGGGCGGTTCACAAACCCTGTGGATGCGCTTTTCACGGCGACCTCCGCCACGTGTGTCACGGGCCTTTCCGTGTATGACACGTTTATACACTGGTCGTATTTCGGGCAGGGCGTTCTGCTTGTGCTCATTCAGTGCGGCGGCCTCGGCCTTGCCGCGTTTGCAACGGGTCTCACGCTGCTCGTCCGCCGCCGCATCGGCATTCGCCACCTTGTACTCGCCCGCGAAAGCGCCGGCGGCAGCAATTTGGATGTCATCTCGCTGCTGCGCATCGTGGTTGCGTTTACGTTTGCGGTGGAAGCTCTCGGCGCGCTTCTGCTCATGGCTCGCTTCGTGCCGCTCTATGGCGGGCTCGGCGTATGGGCCTCGGTGTTCGTCTCCGTCTCGGCGTTCTGCAACGCCGGCTTCGATATTTTAAGCTTCATCCCCGGCAATTCGAGTTTATCGGCCTTTAACGGCGACCCGCTCGTCACGCTGACGATTTCCACGCTTATCATCATCGGCTCCACGGGCTTTGTGGTGTTTCAGGATATTTACCGCAAGAAAATCTCGACGCGCCTGCACCGGCAGCACGTGGAAAAGCTGAGCTTTCACGCGCAGGTCTGCCTGCGTGCATCTTTGACGCTTCTGGTTTTCGGTACGGTGATGCTGTTTATCCTTGAGTACAACAATACATACCGTGATTTGAACTTCTTTGAAAAGCTGAACGCGGCGTTTTTTCAGTCGGTCAACACGCGCACGGCGGGCTTTGCTTCCGTCAGCATTAAGCAGGAAACGGATGGTGCAAAGCTCCTCACGTCGTTCTTGATGTTCATCGGCGGCTGCCCGGGCTCCACGGCGGGCGGCATTAAGGTGACGACGCTTGTGGTGCTGTTTGCGGCGGTGAAATCCACTCTTTGCGGCGAAGACACCACTACGTTCCTGCGCCACCGTTTTGACCCCGGTATGGTGTACAAGTCCCTTACGGTCGTGGCGTTCGCCCTTGTGGTCTCCGTTTTGAACGTGAGTCTCATTTTAGCGCTGCACCACGGTGTTTCCATATTGGATGCGATGATCGAAGCCGTTTCCGCCTTTGCGACGGTCGGCCTCAGCGCAAGCCTGACCCCGACGCTGCATCCGCTTGCAAAGCTTGCCCTGACGCTGACGATGTTCATCGGCCGCGTAGGCCCTGTCTCATTCGGCGTGGCGATTTTAATGCGCAAAAAGAAAAGCGGTTCCGTTCTGCCGGAGGGCAGAATGCTGATCGGGTGATTTTGGATCCTCTGTGCGTTTTGCACAGGGGATCTTTGCTTTCATCACGCACATTTTAAGCCCGTTTCCTTGCGAAACAGGGGGAAAGTATGGTATACTATTTTGTACGTATTTTGTGTGCTGTTCAGGCTTCCTAAATGCGTTTCAATGCGGCAATTTACGATTTTGATATAGGAGTGATTTCGATTTGTCTCAGAAGACGGAACAGAAAGGCCAGAGCTTTTTAAAGGGTACCGCAATTTTGACGGCAGCGACGTTTATCGTCAAATTCATCAATATATTTTTCTCCATTCCACTTGCGAATTTCCTCGATGATGAGGGCATGGGGCATTTCAACACGGCGTATGACATTTTCGTGTTTTTCAGTGTTTTGGCATCTTCCGGCACACCGGTCGCCATTTCGCGCCTTGTCAGCGTGGCGTATGCACAGAACCGCAAGCGCGAAGCGGATAGAATTTTCCGCGTGGCATTCACACTGTTCTCCGGCATCGGTCTTGTCGGCTGCATCGTCATGGCGGTGTTTTCCCGTCAGTTCGCGATGCTCATGAATCAAAATGACCGCTCCATGTACGCCATTGCAGCCTTGGCACCGATGTGCTTTTTCATGTCCGTTTCGTCGTGTTTGCGCGGCTATTTCCAAGGGCGTTCCAACATGACGCCGACGGCGGTCTCGCAGGTTTTGGAGTCGCTCATTAAACTGTTCGTCGGTATTGCGCTGGCACTGTATTTCCTGAAGACCACCGGCTTGCCGGAGCTTGGCGCGGCAGGCGCGATCCTCGGTGTTTCCATCGGCTCGTTCTTCGCGGTTTTGTACATTCTTCTGTACTACTTCCGCAAATCGCGCGATACGCGCTATTCACCTTTTGAGCCGAAGGTTTCGAGTGTTGGTGAAATTTTGAAATCTATCCTGACCTTTGCGGTGCCGGTCATCATCGGCTCTGCGTTTTTGAGCGCGCTCGACATTGTGGATTCCTCCGTGATGATGTATCGTTTGCAGGGCGCTGCCGGTGTGGACGCGAACTCCGCCATCGCTATGAAGGGCTGGCTCGGCACGGCGCGCAAGTATTTCGACCTGCCGAACGCCGTCATCGTGCCCATCTCTACCATCGTGCTGCCGATGCTTTCCGGTGCGATCGCAAAAAAAGAAAAGCGCGAAATCAACCGTATTTCCATGCTCTCCCTGCGCATGACGCTTATGGTAGCCATCCCGTCTGCCGCGGGCTTGTGCATTTTTGCAAAACCCATTTGCTCCCTGTTGCTTTACAGCCGCCCGGAGTTTGCGGCAAATACCGCGCCGCTGCTCGCCGTTATGGCACCGGCGGTCATCACGGCGAGCTTACTTTACACTACGAACTCGATGATTCAGGCGGTCGGCAAGGTATACGTGCCGGTCATCAACATGATTGTCGGTACGGTGGTACGCATTGGCGTTGTGTATGTGCTGTGCGGTATCCCGGAGATCAACGCCATGGGCTCTGCTGTCGGTACGTTCGTTTCGTATCTTGTTATGATTATTCTGAATCTTATCGCGCTGCACCGTATGCTGCCGGAAATTCCGAGCGTGGTGCGCATGGGCATTCGTCCGCTCCTTGCTTCTGTCATTATGGGCGCGGTCTCGTACCCCGTATATCTGCTGCTCACGCGCTTTATGAGTGAGAAGTTCGCGGTCATTCCGGTTATTCTGCTTGCAATCCTCGTTTACCTCGTGGCGGCGGTGTTTACCAAAGCCATCACGCGCGAGGAGATCGTGCAGCTGCCGAAGGGTGAAAAACTGGCGGATAAACTGCATTTGAAGTAACTTCCTGTCTTGTAAAGGCCATGTGCCTGTGATAAAATAAAATTATAAGTTTTTGGGGAATTTCGCGGTGCGGAAAACGATTTTGCGCCGACGAAAGAAAGGATGGGTATTGTGAAAGCAACTGTGACAAATAAGGGCAAAAAGGGCCTTATACGCCGTTTTGCGCCGTACTTTAAAAAGTATCTGTGGATCCTCATTTTCGACCTGTTCTGCGCGGCGCTGACGACCGTATGCGAGCTAGCGTTGCCAATCATCGTGCAGCAGATCACGGACCGCGGCATCAATGACCTGGCGTCTTTGACGCTCAGTTATATTCTGCGCATCGGAGGGCTGTACATTTTCTTAAAGCTCGTCGACGTGGGCGCGACGTTCTTCATGGCGTCTATCGGCCACATCATGGGCACAAAGATCGAGACCGACATGCGCCGCGACATGTTCGCACACCTGCAGAAGCTCTCGTTCTCGTATTTTGACAACACGAAGATCGGTCAGCTCATGTCCCGCATCACGACTGACCTGTTTGACATCACGGAGTTTGCGCATCACTGTCCGGAGGAATTTTTCATTGCGGGCATTAAGATCATCGGCGCATTTGTGATTTTGTGCACGATGAGTGTGCCGCTGACGCTGATTATCTTTGCGGTGCTGCCGTTTATGCTGGCGGCCGCCATGTTCTTCAATAAGAGAATGCAGGCACAGTTCCGCAGCCAGCGCCAACAGCTCGGCGAGATCAACGCGCAGGTGGAAGACAGTCTGCTTGGCGTGCGCGTGGTGAAATCCTTCGCGAACGAGCCGCTTGAAGAAAAGAAGTTTGAAGAGGGCAACCAGCGCTTTTATAACATCAAGCGCCTGCGCTACATGTATATGGGCGGCTTTGAAGCCTCCAATAAATTCTTTGACGGTCTCATGTATATCGTGGTCGTCATTGCGGGCGCCATCTTCATGATGAACGGCGCCATCGACCCCTCGCAGCTTGTGGCGTACCTTTTGTATATCACAACGCTCATCAATTCCATTCACCGCATCGTGCAGTTTACGGAGCAGTTCCAAAGCGGCATGAGCGGCGTGGAGCGCTTCTTTCAGGTTATGGACGCGCCCATCGAGATCAGCGACGCGCCGGGCGCCAAAGATATCGGCATTGTCAAGGGCGACGTGACGTTCGACCACGTAAGCTTCAAGTATAACGACGACGGCACCGAGGTGCTTTCTGACATCGACCTCGACGTAAAGGCGGGCGAGAACATCGCGCTTGTCGGCCCTTCGGGCGGCGGTAAAACGACGCTGTGCAACCTCATTCCGCGTTTTTACGATACGACTGCCGGCACCATCCGCATCGACGGCAAGGATATCCGTGCGGTGACGCTGAAATCCCTGCGCGACCGCATCGGCTTTGTGCAGCAGGACGTGTACCTGTTCTCCGGCTCGGTGTTTGAGAACATTCAGTACGGCAAGCCGGGCGCATCGAAAGAAGAGGTCATTGCGGCCTCCAAAATGGCGGGCGCGCATGAATTTATTGAGGGGCTTTCAAACGGCTACGATACATACGTCGGCGAGCGCGGCGTGAAGCTTTCCGGCGGCCAGAAGCAACGCATTTCCATTGCGCGTGCGTTTTTAAAGAACCCGCCGATTTTGATTTTAGACGAAGCGACGAGCGCACTCGATAACGAAAGCGAGCGCATCGTGCAGGCGTCGCTTGAAAAGCTCGCGAAGGGCAGAACGACGTTCACGATTGCGCACCGTTTGACGACCATCAAGAACGCGACGAAAATTCTGGTGCTGACGGATAAGGGCATTGAAGAAGCCGGTACGCATCAGGAGCTTATGAAGAAAAAGGGCATTTACTTTGACTTATATAAAAGCTATCAGGAAATGACGGCGGACACGGAATAAAGCCCAAAGGAAATTTTCGGGTATGTATATTTTGAAAGGACGGGAAAACTATGAAAACAGTGACACTCGGCAATACCGGCATCACGGTCAATCGCAACGGCTTCGGCGCGCTGCCCATTCAGCGCATTTCCGTTGAAGAAGCGGGCAAGCTGCTGCGCAAAGCATACGATAACGGCATCCGCTTTTTCGACACCGCACGCGCGTATTCGGATAGCGAATATAAGATTGGTCAGGCACTTGCCGATGTGCGCGACGACATCATCATCGCGACGAAAACGGCCTCGACAACCGTTGAAGGCTTTTGGAAAGACCTCGAGACGAGCCTTTCTATGCTGAAGACCGACCACGTGGATATTTACCAGTTCCACACGCCGTCCTTCTGCCCGAAGCCCAGCGACGGTACGGGCCTTTATGAGGCGATGCTGGAAGCGAAAGCGCAGGGCAAGATCCGTCACATCGGCATCACGAATCATCGCCTGCATGTGGCGCGCGAAGCCGTGGAATCCGGCTTGTATGAAACGCTGCAGTTCCCGTTCTGCTACCTTGCGAGCGAAAAGGACATTGAGCTCGTGAACCTATGTAAGGAGAAGAACGTCGGCTTCATCTGCATGAAGGCGCTTTCCGGCGGTCTCATCACGCGCAGCGATGCGGCGTATGCGTACCTTGCGCAGTATGAGAACACGTTGCCCATTTGGGGTGTACAGCGCGAGAAAGAGCTTGACGAGTTCCTTTCCTACAATGATAACCCGCCGGTGATGACGGACGAGCTTGCGGCGTTCATCGAAAAAGAGCACGAGTCCCTCGCGGGCGATTTCTGCCGCGGCTGCGGCTACTGCATGCCATGTCCCGCCGGTATTGAGATCAATCAGTGCGCGCGCATGTCGCTTATGCTGCGCCGCGCTCCGTCCGCCGCATGGCTGACGCCCGAGTGGCAGGCGAAAATGGAGCTGATTGAAAACTGCAAGCACTGCGGCCAGTGCATGAAGAAATGTCCGTATACCTTAAACACCCCCGAATTGCTCCGCAAGAATCTGGAGGATTACCGCACCTTTTTAAAATAAAGGAGAAAGTTCCGAATTATGACAGCAAACGAATTTTACGCGTCTCTTTCCGGCAAGCGCATCACGTTTGTCGGCGTGGGGCGCTCCAACCTGCCGCTCATTGAGCAGTTTAAAGCCCACGGTGCAGCCGTTTCGGTGCGCGATAAGCGCAGCGAAGCGGCGCTGGGCGAAGACGGCGAAGCGCTGAAAAAGCTCGGCGCAAAGCTCATCTGCGGCGAAGACTACCTTGAAAGTATCGACGAAGACATGCTGTTCCGCGCGCCCGGCGTGCCGTATCTGCTGCCCGAGCTGCAAAAGGCCCGTGCAAACGGTGTTGCCGTGACGAGCGAAATGGAAGTCTTTTTCGACCTGTGTCCGTGCAAAATTTACGCCGTGACGGGCAGCGACGGCAAGACGACCACAACGTCCGTCATTGCCGAAATGCTGAAAGCGGCGGGCAAAACCGTGCACCTCGGCGGCAACATCGGCCGCCCGCTTCTGCCGGAGATCCGTGATGTAAAGCCCGAGGATGTGGCGGTGGTGGAGCTTTCGAGCTTCCAGCTTATCTCCATGCGCCGCAGCCCGAATGTCGCGGTCATCACGAATCTGTCGCCGAACCACCTCGACGTGCACAAGGATATGGACGAGTACGTGAACGCGAAGAAGAACGTACTTTTGCACCAGAATGCGTTCGGCCGCACGGTTTTGAACGCGGATAACGCCCTGACGGCGGCCTGTGCCGCTGACACGCGCGGCATGACGTACATGTTCTCCCGCAGAGAGAAGACGAACGGCGCGTGGTGCAGCGCGGACGGCAAAATCTACTTCGGCGACGAATATATTATGGAGGAAAGCGACATTCGCATTCCCGGCAAGCACAACGTCGAAAACTACCTTGCGGCGATTTCTGCCGTGTGGGGCGATGTCTCGAAAGAGGTTATCAGGACTGTCGCGAAAGAATTCAACGGCGTCGAGCACCGCATGGAGTTCGTGCGCGAGCTGGACGGCGTGAGATGGTATAACGACTCCATCGCAACGAGTCCGTCCCGCGCAATGATCGGCACGCTTTCGCTGTATGATTTCAAGATCGTTATGATTGCGGGCGGTGCGGATAAAAAGGTACCGTTTGACGAGCTGGGCAAGGTCATTTGTGATAAGGTGAAGACACTCGTGCTGCTCGCGCCCGAAAAACCGCTTGAGGGCTTTAAAACGCCGGCCGCGGGGAAGATCGAAGCTGCGGTGCGCGGTGCCGAAAACTATAAGGACGGCGCGCCGGTGATTCTGCACGCAAACAACATGAAAGATGCCGTGCGCCTTGCAAGAGAAAGCGCAGAGCCGGGCGACGTGGTGTCTCTGTGCCCCGCCGCAACGGGCTTTGATATGTACAAGAGCTTTGCCGTGCGCGGTGATATTTACAGAGAAGAAGTGAAAGCACTGAAGTAAGCACAAGCTGACGTGAAAGCGGACGCAAAAGTCTTTGATTAAACTTTCTTCAGAAAGTTTATCAGATTCCAAAGGTGAAACCTTTGGTCGAGCTCCGCAGAGCTCGGAAAAATTTATTTGTCTCGGCACTGTGCATAACAGTAGCTCGGCGAGAAAGATCAACAAAACAAGAAATTTGCGCACTCGGCGCCGCTTCGCCTTGGACCGGGCGGGGCGTGATTGTGGAAGATTGGATAGGTATAATGAAACAGTATAACAAGGGAAATGACAGAAACAAGGGCTTTCAGGGCAGAAACGGTCGTTCCGACCGCCGCCGCGATATTCGCGATACGCCCCTGAACCGCATGGAAGAGACGATTTTGGCGACCATGCGCAGCGAGGAAATTCACGACTGGAGCGCACGCCAGCTTTTGAAAAAGGCAGGTGTGCTCGACAAGCTTGCTTTTTACGATGCACTGCGTTCTTTAAAAGACCGCCGCATGATTTTACTTGACCGCGAGCACAACGCGAAGCTTATTCCGGTCGGCGAAGACGTGGAAGCGACGCTCGTTTCGCTCTCGAAGAACTTCGGCTTTGCGCGTCCCGATGGCGGCGGTGACGATATTTTTATTCACGGCAGCGCTTTGCAGGGTGCGCTCGTCGGCGACAAGATCATCGTCGGCGACATTCGCAAGGACGACCGCGGCCCCTCCGGCCGTGTGCGCCGCATCGTAGAGCACAAGCCCGCGCAGACGACCGGCACGGTGAGTATCACCGATGAGGGCATTGAGTTCATCCCGGACAATGCCATTCGCTATAATTTACGTATGCGCGAGCGCGATTTAAACGGCGCGAAAAACGGAGACAAGGTCATGGCATCTTTGGAGCAGGATTACCGCGGTGACTGGGCATATGCAAGCGTGAAGAAGGTCTTCGGCAGCGGCCGCACGGCGCGTGTCTGCGCCGATGCCATTGTAGAGCAGTACGGCATTCCGCATGTTTTCCCGCAGGAAGTGCTCGATGAAGCCGAGCGCGTCGGCAACGAGCCCATCAGCGACGAAGAATACGCAAAGCGCCTTGACCTGCGCGGCGAGCCAATCTTCACCATCGACAGCAAGGACGCAAAGGACCTCGACGACGCCATCTCCGTGAAGCGCACGGACTTCGGTTACACGCTGGGCGTGCATATTGCGGACGTTTCCCACTATGTGAAAGAGGGCTCTGCCATCGATGAAGAGGCTATCAACCGCGGCACGTCTGTGTATTTTGCCGACCGCGTGATTCCGATGCTGCCGGAGGTGCTTTCAAACGGCGCGTGCTCCCTGAACGCGGGCACGGACAAGCTGGCCTTCTCCGCGCTTATCGAGCTCGACAAAGAGGGCCACATCACAAAGTACGATTTTAAAAAGACGATCATCAATTCCAAGGTGCGCGGTGTGTACAGCGAGGTCAACGAAATTCTGGACGGCACGGCATCGGAGGAGATTTTGAACAAATACGCGCCCGTCATGGAGTCCTTGATGTCGGCGAAGGAGCTTGCCGATATTTTGAAGGCGAACTCCGCAGCCCGCGGCACCATGGAGCTGGACAGCGGCGAATCGAAATTCATTCTTGATGAAAACGGCATTTGTATCGACATCATGCCGCGCGTTTCCGGCGAAGCGGAGCAGCTCATCGAGCAGATGATGGTGACGGCGAACATTGCGGCGGCGAAATTCTCGCTCGACCATAAATTGCCGTTCCTCTACCGTGTGCACGGCACCCCGGATCCGAAGCGCGTAGAGGAGCTTGTGACGCTGTTGCAGCTCGTGGGCGTTCCGTGCAAGGAGATCGTAAAGCCGAACCCCGAAACGCAGGATTTCGCCGCAATCCTCGACCGCGTGCGCGGCCTGCCGTGCGAGACGCTTGTTTCTCAGCGTTTGCTGCGCACGATGGAAAAAGCGAGATATTCGACGGAGGAGACCGGCCACTTCGGCCTCGCTCTTTCCGATTACAGCCACTACACTTCGCCGATCCGCCGTTATCCGGATACATCCATTCACCGCGTGCTTTCCGCGTTTGTGGAAGGCATGCCGGCAGAAGAGGTGCGCCGCCGCTACGCGCAGTTCTGTGAGACCTCTGCGACGGAATCCTCCCGCAATGAAATTCGCGCGCTCATCGCCGAGCGTGACGCCGAGGACTGCTACATGGCAGAGTACATGAGTCAGCACATCGGCGAGCACTTTGAAGGCACCGTGAGCGGTGTGACGATGCGCGGTGTGTTTGTGCGCCTCGAAAACAGCGTAGAGGGCTTTGTTTCGCTCGACGCGTTCGAGGGCGAGGATTTTGTGTACGACGGCCTTATCACACAGCGCAGTCCGAAGCGCGAATTGACCATCGGCACGCCGCTGCCGATTATCGTGGCTTCCGCCTACGTTGCGACCGGCAAGGTAGACTTCGTGCCGGATAAAGAGAAGCTCGACATTTAAGGTATGAAAAATTCCCCTGCATCATAAGCTTTTCCGACAGGATAGAAATGGGGGAGAGCGCATGCGGGGAATCAAAAGGCTCATCGGCTCGGCAATGCTGGGCGTTCTGGCGCTGGCGGTTTTGTATTTTACGGCGCCGTACACCGGCGTGTATATTCCCGTCAGCCGGCTCAGCGTGGCGGTATCCGCTGTGCTTGGCGTGCCGGGCGTGACGCTGCTCGTTTTGCTGAGCCTGCTGTAAACGTATAAATGTATTGAAAAGAAAACTGCGGTTTTGCCGCAGCGGAGAGGAGTTTTAACATGTTTCTGATCAACGCAAACGTACTGGACGGCAAATTCTGCCTGCGCAAGGCGGATATCGAGATCGAAGAAGGCAAGATCGTGCGCCTTGAGGATTCTTTGCCGTACAAAGAGGAAGACCTCGTTGTGGACTGCGCGGGCTACACCATTGTGCCGGGCTTTGTGGACGTTCACGTGCACGGCGGCGCGGGTGCAGATTCCAGCGACGGCGACGCAGAGGGTCTGCGCAATATGGCGAAGTTCCTGCTGACGAAGGGTGTCACGTCCTTCTGCCCGACCACGATGACCGTTTCCGATGCGGAGATCTTGAAAGCGCTCGAGACGATTCGCTCCTGCATGGACGACAAGGAAGGCGCGAAGATTGTCGGCGTGAACCTTGAGGGCCCGTTCATCTCGCCGAAGAAAAAGGGCGCGCAAGGCGACGAGTTCATTCAGGCGCCGGATTACGACGTGTTTAAGAAGTATTACGATTCCTGCGGCGGCATCATCAAGCTTGTGGACATTGCGCCCGAGTGCGACGTGCGCGGCGATTTTGTAGAGAAAGCCTCGAAGCTCTGCACCGTTTCCATTGCGCACACCGCAACGGATTACGACGGCGCGGTGGACGCGTTCAAAAAGGGCGTAACCCATGCGACGCACCTGTATAACGCGATGTCCGGCCTTGCACACCGTGCACCGGGTGTCGTGGGCGCGGTGTTCGACAACGAAAACGTCTGCGGTGAGCTCATCTGTGACGGCATCCACATTCACCCGGCTGTGGTGCGCACGACGTTTAAGCTCATGCCGGAGCGCGTGTGCGTCATCAGCGATGCGATGCGTTTGAGCGGCGTGGAAGACGGTGGCCAAGGCATGCTGGGTGTGAATATGGTCACTGTAAAGGACGGCAAGGCGACATTGCCGGACGGCACCATTGCAGGCTCTGTTACAAACCTGCACGCGGAACTCAAGAACCTCGTTTCCTGGGGCATTCCGCTGGAGACCGCCGTGCGCGCCATGACGCTGACCCCGGCGAAGGAGATCGGCATGGAAAACGAGATTGGCAGCCTTGCACCCGGCAAGCGTGCAGACCTTGTTGTGCTCGATGAGAACCTCGAGATTGTCGCGGTCTACCACTGATGCTTTTGCCTTTGCCGTGCGGCCTTGACGGCGGGGCATGAGGATAGAATTAGGGAAGAACAGAAAGGAAAGAAAATATGTATTGCACAAATTGCGGAAGAAAGCTCCCCGAAGACGGCTCGCCGTGCGTTTGCCGGCGACAGCCCGCACAGCCCGAGCAGCAGACATACACACAGCCGGTGCAGCCGCAGCAAAACTACGGCGCACCCGCGCAGAATTTTCAGGTGCCGCCGCAGTATTACGCGCAGCCGCCGGTGCAATACCCGGTGCAGCGACCGATTACACCCGTGCACGGTGTGCTGAAAAGCTTTTTCGCGTCTCCGCTTTTCCTTATTACGGCGATCCTCTTTTCGGTGAATTTGCTGTTTCAGATCATCGCAAGCCTGTTCCCGCAGGATCCGGCGTATATCGTAAATCAGATTTACAGCAACCTGCCGTATGAAATGCAGTTTATCATTTCGCCGGGCGACCTGTACAGTGCGCTTTCGGATGCGCAGAGCGGCACCACGGTCGGTACGGTCATCGGTATGCTTATTACAGGCGGCTTAATGGCTGCCGCGTACTGGATCACGTACATATCTGCGAAAAACCCGAGTGTTCCGGCGGCAAAAACAGCCGGCCTCACCATCATGAAGGTGTTCAGCATCATCAGTCTTGTTGTGATGAGCCTTGCGGAGGTGCTGTGCGTTGTTCTCGCCGTGATCTTCGGTGTTGCCCTTGCCGACAATGACTACGGCTACATGGATGAGATGATGATCGGTTTCTTCATCATACTCATTGCGGCCTGCATCATCGGCTTTGTTGTGCTCATTTTTGAGATCATTTACGAAGCAAAGGTCATAAAGATGCTGAACAGCGCGAAGAACGCGATGCTGACGGGCATGGTTCCGAATAAGGCTTCCATGTTTGTGGCGGTCATCTGCTTCATTTCGGCGGCGGTGTCGTTCTTCTCCGTTTTCGGCGATGCGGTGCTGTACGGCTGGATCCGTGTTCCGCTCGGCCTGACGAGCGTTGCGCTCAACGTGCTTTATGGTCTGCTTGTTCTGCAGTTTAATAAGATGCTGAAGAACGCAGGTATGGCTCGATAAAACAAAATAAGTGAACGCGACCCGCTCCCGGCCGCGGCGGGACGGTGTAGTTCCGCTGCGCGGAAGCGGGTTTTGCTTTTAGGGGACATGAAAGTATGGTGGAAAATACAACATATATCACCAAAGCGGAGCCGGCAGAGCAGCAGGAAAAGCGCGCGGAGGAAATTTTGCGGGACATGCTTTCTTCGCCGCTGTTCTTCATGTGTGCGGTATTGGTCACACTGAACGCCGTTATTTCGGTGATCGTCAGCGGTATGAACGGATTCGGCGATGTATACGGCGGTGCCGTGACGTTTACTTCGTGGGCGTTTCAGATAATCTTTACGGGAAAAGGTTACACGGGGATACCTGCGTATCCTGTATTGTCGGCGGTGCTTTCGGGTATATTCGGCACAGTAACGGCGGCAGTCTTTTGGCTTCTGTATATTGGCGCCAAAAAACGGAAGCTTTGCGGTGCGGGTTTTAAGACGATGAAAGTCGCCTTGCTTTGCCGCACGGTAGCATTTGCTGTGACGGCAGCTGCGCTGTTTGGTATCATAGTCGAATTTATCGTATATGAGATCACCACAGGGCCGAGCCCGACCGCAGATATAGTCGATTACCTTTTCGGATATTTAGGATACGGCATTATGTTTATCGGCGGCATCGTAAGTGCGTTATCAGCCGTTTGCTGTTTTATGATGGTGCGGTCGCTGCACAACTCGGAAAAAGCCGTGCGCGGGGACGGCGCGCTGCGGACGATCCCGCGCTTTGCGACTTGTATGTATTTACTTTGCGCGAAGCTGATCGTGCCGGTGATGCTCGTTGTGGTCGTGGTTATGGTTCCGACTTTTAAAATCGACGATATCGGCAAGTTATGGGTGTTTTTACCGCTCATATGCAAAGCGGCGTTGAGCGCTTTATTTGCCGCCTGCACCGTTAAATTTAATAAAATCGCCGATAAAGCGAAAGTTTAGATGTATTTAAAAGGAGATTCGGTTATGTATTGCACGAATTGCGGGAGGAAACTCCCGGAGGACGGTTCGCCTTGCATTTGCGGGGCGCAGAACGGGAATTTCAACACGCAGCCGCCGCAGAATTTTCAGGCGCCGCCGCAGTATTACGCGCAGCCGCCCGTGCGTCCGGTCACGCCGGTACACGGGATGTTAAAACGGTTTGCGTCGTCAAAGCTGTTTTTCATGTGCGCACTGCTTTTTACGGTGCAGATGGTCGTGTCGGCGGTCTCATCGGTGATTGAGGTGTTCACGGTGCTGCAAAATCAAGCGTATCTGCTGGAACGCACGCCCATAGGCACGAATTTCAACGTAGAGTTTAACATAAACATTGTGCCCGTTCAAAATATTCTGGTGCTTATCGGGCTTTGGCTGCTGTACGCCTCCGCGAAGAAGACGGACACGCCGTTCATGAGCACAGCGGGCGTCACGCTGTTTAAAGTGACGGAAATTCTCCAGATCGTCGCGTGCGGTATTCTTTGCGGGCTGTTGCTGCTCATCGGTCTTGTGGTGCTCCTCGCATCGAGTGGCACCCCGAACGTGACAAATTACACCGGCTTGCCGGACAATATCGCTATTTTGATAGTGGGTATTGCTTTTGTGGTCGGTTTGGTGTTGAGTGTCCTGTTGCTTTTGTACAGCATTAAAATGCTCGGCGTGTGGACGAGCCTGCAGCGCGCGATACAGGTAGGCGTGCTGCCGAAAAAGCTGCCGGGATACGCGCTCGCTTTGCAGGGATTTTCGATTTTCTGTGATGCCGCCGCGATGATTGCGTTTTTCGTGTTGAACGCGTGGATCCTCATCCCGGGCAGCCTGTGCAGCATAGCCGCGCGGGTATATGTCATCCGCTGTATGGCGGCGTATAACCGGGAGGTTGCGGGGATGGAAGCGGGTTCTTTCTAAAAGGCTTCGATTTTTTGGGCGTTTTTGTGCTACCGTTTAGCTTTTATGAACTTGCGCTGCAAGTTCATTGGGAGACCCCCTAATTGGGTCTCCCACACTTTAACAGTCCACCGGACTGTTAAAGTTCCCGTCCTGATTTTTTGAATGCAAAAAGATTTCGCCATTTGCGAATGGCGACTTAGGACGCTGCCCTAAGAACCCGCCGCCTTTGAAAAGGCGGGCGAAACTTTTAACCATGGTTACCGCAGGCTGCGAAAAATCTTTACAAATCTTTTTCCGTGCGCTACAATAGGGGAAAGATTGTTTTGAAATGGGGTTTTATAGATGGTGAAGATTCCCGAAAATTACACGCCGAGCCTTGGCCTTTACGAGACGCAGAAGGCAATCGGTCTGATCAAGAACGTATTTCTCGTCAAAATTTGTGCGGCGCTGCATTTAAAGCGCGTCACCGCGCCGCTGTTCGTCGACCCTTCCACGGGTCTGAATGACGACTTAAACGGTGTGGAGCGCCCGGTCGAGTTTGACATTCCGGCAGTCGGCGGCAACGCGCAGGTGGTGCATTCCCTTGCAAAGTGGAAGCGCCTTGCGTTGCATGATTACGGCTTTTACGTGGGCAACGGCCTTGTGGCGGACATGAACGCCATTCGCCGCGATGAGGAGCTCGACAATCTTCACTCCATCTATGTGGACCAGTGGGACTGGGAGAAGGTCATCGACCGTGACACGCGCAACATGGCGTACCTGGAAGACACGGTGCGCCGCATCGTCAGCGCCATCTGCGGCACGCTGGACGAATTAAAGTGGCAGTTCTCCGGCCTTTCCACCGAGCTTTGCCGCGACGTGTATTTCATCACGGCGCAGGAGCTTGAGGACCGCTACCCTGACCTCACCCCGAAGCAGCGCGAGAACGTCATCGTGCGCGAGCACCGCACGGTATTCATCGAGCAGATCGGCGGCGTGCTCAAAAGCGGCAAGCCGCACGACGGCCGCGCGCCGGACTACGATGACTGGAGCATGAACGGCGACCTGCTGTTCTGGCACGAGCCGCTTGGCATGGCGCTGGAAATCAGCAGCATGGGCATCCGCGTGGACGAAAATTCGCTTGCGGCGCAGCTTAAAATTGCGGGCTGCGAAGCGCGCGCGGAGCTGCCGTTCCACAAAATGCTTTTAAACGGCGAGCTGCCGCTCACCATCGGCGGCGGCATCGGGCAGTCGCGCCTTTGTATGCTTCTGCTCGGCAAAGTACATATCGGCGAGGTGCAAGCTTCCCTCTGGGACGAGGAGACCCGCCGCGTCTGTGCCGAAAAGGGCGTTATCCTGCTGTAATTGTGCTTGAAGCTGAATAAAACGGAAGCCCTCTGCTGCGGTTCTTACTTTGCAGCAGGGGGCCTTTTCTATGCCGAAAAAATCTATAAAGACGGAAAAGTGTTTTAGCGTTCGCGGAGTTCAGCTGAATTTTTAACCGACAAAGAGGTATGCTCAGCACTTCGTCCACTTCATCAAAAGCGATTTTGGCAGGATATGCGCTAAGAAGCGGTAGAACTTATAAAATCCGCCCATGGTGCAGGCGCTTTTGCCTTTTAATCCGGCTTTCAGGGCGCAGGTCGCCATTTTTGCGGGTGACTGGTGCGGCAGCATGTCGAGCGTGCGGCTTTTATGCGTGGGGCGGTCGGCAACCTGCCAGAACTCCGTAATCATCGGGCCGGGGCACACGGCAAGGACGTTGATCTTTTGGGGCTTTAATTCCTCGCGCAGCGCGCGGGAGAAGCTTTGCACGTACGCCTTTGTGGAGCAATACACTGCCATGCGCGGTGTGGGCGCAAACGACGCGATGGACGAGATGTTCAGGATAAGCCCGCCCGTTTTCATATACGGCAGGCTGTACCGCGTGACGGCGGTCAGTGCGCGGCAGTTCAAATCGATCATCGCGGTCTGGCTTTCGACGTCGCTTGTCGCAAAATCGCACAGCTTGCCAAAGCCCGCATTATTGATGAGCAGTGAAATTTCCGGCTTTTCGCGTTCAAGCAAAGCGCTAAATTGTTTTAATGCGGCGAAGTCGGTGAGGTCGAGCGCGATGGGGCGCAGATTTTTTTCCGGGAACTGCGGCTTTAATGCTTCCAAGCGGTCTTCGCGGCGAGCGATCAGCCAATAGGTGTCGATCTCCGGGCAAAGGGTGACAGCGGCGCGTAAAAACTCGATGCCAAGTCCTGAGGAAGCGCCTGTGATCACGGCAATTTTCATAGTGACTGTCCTTTCAAAATTTTCCGATGGTTGTGTCTTCATTCTACTGCCGCTTCAGCTGCCTGTCAAACGCCTTTTTGGACAATTTGTAAATTCGCGCGAAAAAATGCAAAAAACGGTATAAATTTTCGTGAAAGTGTGGTACAATGACAATAATTACTGTGATGCGTACGCACCGTGTACGCAGAAAGGACGCATACATGACAAATCAAGGAAAAAGCATGCGCTTTATAGGCTGTCTGCTGGCAGTTTTCATGCTGGCAGTTGTTTTTTGTCTGCCGGCTTTGGCGGACAGCGCATCATCGAACACATACACGATCCCGGACACGAACATGACCGTCACAATCCCAGAGGGCGCGACGGTGCTTTCCGTCGATACCCCGGCGGGCGATGCCGCGTGGAGCAAGGCAGGCATT